>Ga0208588_1000028_pt1 | contig 41972 bp, 35 predicted proteins | sample NGESurshal092012_8_FD_184483 | JGI IMG/M metagenome (GOLD analysis project Ga0208588, IMG submission 184483) | Arctic peat soil microbial communities from Barrow, Alaska - NGEE Surface sample 415-3 shallow-092012 (SPAdes) | ecosystem: Environmental > Terrestrial > Soil > Wetlands > Peat ...
ATGGCGCGAGCCGGGTTGATCGCGTAACCGGTGGGCCCACCCAGGGACGCACCGATGCTGACGATCAGCAAAGCCACGGCCAGCGGGCCCAAGCCAGATGGGCTGCCGCCGAACATCAGGATGACGAAGATCAGGACAAAGGTGCCGATGATCTCGGTAACGGTGTTCCAGGCGTAGTTGCGAATGGCCGGACCGGTGGAGAACACGCCCAACTTCTTGCCCGGATCCTCCTCCGCGTCGAAGTGATCCTTGAACGCCAGCCAGGCCAGGACAGCGCCGATAAAGGCTCCGACCAACTCACCGGCGTAGAACACCAGGGATTGGCTGAACGTGATATTCCCGACGATCCATTGAGCAACGGTGACCGCCGGATTCAGATGAGCGGTGCTTCGGAAGGCCACGTAGACGCCGCAGAACACTCCCAGGCCCCACCCGAAGTTGATCAGCAGCCAGCCTCCGCCCTCACCCTTGCTGCCTTTCAGGATGGCGGTTGCCACAACGCCACAACCCAGGAGCAGCAGCATCGCTGTGCCCGTGACCTCAGAGACGAAGATCGTCCCGTTCGAAACATCCAACGCTGCCAACTGTGGCCTCCTAGTGAGAGCGGCCCGGCGCCGGCGCCGGTGCCGGAAAACCTGTGCAGAAACGGGTAGCGAGGGAAAACCTACGCCCTCCGTGCGCTTTGCACCGGTTGAGATCTTTGTTGTTATGCCGCCGTGACGCGTCGCCGGTCAGCCGGCCCCGACCCGGACATCCTCGGCACCGAGCCGGGCGGCGTCGGCAGTCTGGTCGTCGGGCATCTGCTGCGATTCGCGCTCCGCCGCCACCCGGCTGCGGTAGTGCTCCACCTCGCGAACGATTGCCTCTGCATCCCAACCCAACTCGGGCGCAACCAGATCGGCCACCTCCTGGGCCGCCGCGTCGCCGCGGTCCCAGGTGTCGATCGAGATCCGGGTCCGGCGGGCGAGGATGTCGTCCAGGTGCAGGGCGCCCTCGTGCGTGACGGCGTATTTCGTCTCCACCTTCAGGTACTTCGGCGCGGTGGACAGCGGCTGTCCCAGTTCGGGTTCCGCCTCGATCAGGTCGAGCAGTTCGTAGACCGCGCTGCCGTAGCGACCCAGCAGGTGCTCGATCCTGGGCAGGTCCAGGCCGGCCCGGGCGGCCAGGTTCGCCCTGGTGTTCCACAGCGGCTTGTACCCATCGGCGCCGATCAGCGGAACCTTGTCGGTGCAGGACTTCTCGATGTTTCCGGGCAGGTCCTTCACCGCTTCGTTCACGGCGTCCTCGGCCATCACCCGGTAGGTCGTGTACTTGCCGCCCGCCACGATCACCAGGCCGGGTACCGGCGAGACGACCGCGTGCTCGCGGGACAGCTTGCTGGTCTGATCCGATTCGCCGGCCAGCAACGGCCGCAGACCCGCATACACACCGACGACGTCCTCACGCGTCAATGGCTTCTCGAGTAACGCATTCGCGTGTTCGAGGATGTAGTCGATGTCGGAGCGACTGGCGGCCGGATGCGCCAGATCCAGATCCCAGGGCGTGTCGGTGGTTCCGATCACCCAGAAATCTTCGCTCCACGGACACGGAATGATGAACAGCAGACTCTTTTCGGTCTCGGTGATCAGACCGGTCTTCGATCTGATGCGGTCCCGCGGCACCACGATGTGCACGCCCTTGGAGGCTCGCACCCGGAATTGCCCCTTGCCGCCGATCATCTTCTGGATGTCGTCGGTCCACACCCCGGTGGCGTTCACCGTTCTCTTGGCCCGGATCTGGATCTCCTTGCCGGATTCGAGATCTCGGACCGTGGCGCCGACCACCTTTTCGCCCTCGCGGAGCAGGCCGATCACCCGGGCGCTGGTGGCGACGTGGGCCCCGTAGACGGCCGCCGTCCGGGCAATCATCATCGTGTGTCGGGCGTCGTCCAGCTGACCCTCGTAGAACTTGATGGCCCCCTGGATGTGTCCGATCTTCCCGTCCGGGAAGCTCTCCAGCGTCTTGCGCTTGCTCATGTGCTTGTGGTGCGACGGCACGCCCTTGCCGGCGCCGAGCACGTCGTACACGCCGATGCCGAGGCCGACGTAACCCCGGTCGATGCCCTTGCGCTCCAGCGGGTAGATGAACTCGACCGGGTGGGCCAGGTGCGGGCACAGGGTGTCCAGGATCAGCGAGCGTTCTCGCAGCGCCTCGAACACCAGCGAGAAATTCAACTGCTTGAGGTACCGCAGCCCGCCGTGGACCAGTTTGGACGAGCGGCTGGACGTCCCGGCCGCGAGGTCACGGGCCTCCACCAAACCGACCGACAGGCCGCGGCTCGCCGCGTCCAGGGCCGCGCCGGCGCCGACGACCCCGCCGCCGATCACCAACACGTCGAGCTGGGTGGAAGCCATGTCGTCCAGTGCCTGCTGCCGGGACTCCGGGCTCAATACCGTCGTTGTGAAGCTCATACGTCGCACTCCTGCCGCATTGTGGTGGCTGTCTTGTCATGCACGATAAGGATCAATCGCCTGGTCAGTTGTTGGCCCGGGCGGTCGGCACCAGGGTGGACCGCTCGGGATCGTGGAGGGTCTCGATGAAACGGAAGGTTCCGGACCGCGCCCGCATCGACAGGGATGTGGTGCTGATCCGGCGGGAGCTGAATCGGACGCCCTCGAGCAGCGCGCCATCGGTGACGCCGGTCGCCGCGAAGAAGATGTCCTCGCCGCCGCACAGATCTCTGGTCGTCAGGATCCTGTCGAGGTCGTAGCCCAGGTCGATCGCCTCCTGCCGCTCCTGATCATTGCGGGGCGCGAGCCGGGCGAATATCTCCCCGCCGAGGCACCGTAACGCGGCGGCTGCGATCACGCCTTCCGGAGTGCCACCGGTACCCAGCAGCAGGTCGACGCCGGTGTCGATCTGCCCCTCCGACGCGTCAGGGGCGTTGCGTGGGTCGAACACCTTGCCGCGCTCGGCAAGGGCGACAACGCTGATCGCGTCCAGCAGCACCTTGGCCGCCAGGGTGGTGCCGTCCACCGGGTCGACCGCGATGTCGACCTCTGGGCCGGTGCCGTCACCGACCTGCTCGCCGTTGTAGAGCATCGGGGCGTCGTCCTTCTCGCCCTCGCCGATCACCACGACGCCACGCATGGCGACCGTGCCGAGGACCGGCCGCATCGCATCGACCGCGGCGTCCACCTGGTTCTTGTCACACGACCCAAATAGCGCGCAGAGGCCATCGCGGCCGCCTCGGTCGCCCTGATCAGCTCCACCGCCAGGTTGCGGTCCGGCTCCCGGGCTCTGCTGCCGGTCCGTCGCGGCTCGGTCGTGGTCATCGGGGATCCTCCCTCACCGGGATGGGACCTCGGCATGCCCGCCGGGTTGGGCGGCCGCGGTAGTCGCGGTCCTGCGCAAAGGCCGGCGAGTGCATGTGAGTCGGGATTCGGGCGCGCCGAACCGCATCGCACCGCCTCCTTGCAGTCATCACCCATCATGGCCCAGTGGCCATCGGCTCGCGACCGTATCCCCGTCGCGGCGTCCCCACAACGACCCACGTTCGACAGTGCCGAACAGTCGGGGATCGGAGATCAACAGGCAACGCCGACGCGGCAATGGACGCCGACGCGGCAACCGGCCACTGGCAGCCGGGAGAACCCTGGTGCCGTCGGGAGGAATCGAACCTCCCGCATCGCCCAAGCTCGACTGCCGCGCGCACGAGGCGCACCGTCTATCGGCAGTTAAACCACCATCGCATCCAGGGCCGGCCACCTGGTGCAACACCACGGGCAACGTCCCTATTCCGGCCCTGGTCCCGGCCCTAGTCCGGCCTTCGAGAGCCGGACGGCCGGCTCGGCTCCGACGCCGCCGCCCGGTCACCGTCGAGCGGCCGCGGACGCAGCAGCTGTTCGAGCTCGACGGCCGGCGCCGGGCGCGCGTACAGGTAGCCCTGGACGAACTGACATCCCAAGGCGCGCAGGATCTGTGCCTGCTCGGGGAGCTCGACACCCTCGGCGGTCACCAGCAGGTTCAGGTCCCAGCCGCGCAAGTGGCCGCAGGCTCCGGTGGTGTTGCTCGCTGCAGTTCACGCTCGCGGTTCTCCAGGTGGCTGGTGAGCGTCACGTTGTCCCGGATGGTCGGGTACTGCCTGCCCAGAACGCCGATGAAGGTGACGATGACCAGGATGCCGGTCACCCGGTCATTGCCGTTGTTGTACCGGTCGACGGCCACCACGACGAGCGCCAGCGCCGGCGGGAGGTATGACCGGGCCCGACCCGTCGGCTCGCGCTCAACAGGACCATCGTAAACACCACGATGTCGCCGGACGGGTACGCCAGGTTGATCAACAGGGCGGGCAGGTTAGTGGTGTCCCTGGCGCTGGCCGCGACCTGGTTGATGGAGGTCACCCAGCTGATGGTGAACAGCGACATGCCGATGATGAAGGCGTCCAGCAGCGTGCGGAGCCGATCGGTGTGCCGACCGTCGGACGGCCAGACCGCGAAGGCCATCAGGACGGTGAACGCCAGGAAGAACAGGTCCGCGACCGAGACCTGCGGCATCTCGCCACCGAGGATGATCTCCACGTAGCACCAGATCAGCTGGCCGAGGGTCCATGACCCACAGGCAACCGTCACCAGCACCCACGCCCGCCGTTGCGGGCCGATGTGCCGGGCCGCAGAGACGGCAGCGGCCAGGGAAGCCAGCACAGCGGCGGCGAGTTGTCCGACATTGTTCACCGCAGCGGACACCGCGGAGTCGTCACCGGAGATCCGGGTGGCGAGGTACCCGCTGAGCGCCAAGGCCAGCACGAAGGTCGCACCGATGATCACCGGTGGGCGGTGCCACGGCGATCTGGGGGGCGGCACCGGCGTCGGGCCGACCGACACCACCGCCGGTGGACCGATCTCGATCGCGTCGACCGAGCTCATCTGTGGTCCCTTCGCCGCGACCCCCCCGGAATTGCGCAGTCCGCTCCGTTCCGACGGCAAGGGGCCATCCTCGTCACGCTGTCGCATCGAAGGTCACCGACACAACGGCAGCACGCAGCACTCCGCCGGCCGTGGCAGGAAATTCAGCCCATCAGGCAAATCCGCTGCGAAGGGTGATCGCCCGATGCCGTTCGACGGGATCGCAAGGCGCGCGGGCGCCGGCCGGTGCTACTCGGGCAGTGCTACTCGGGCAGTGCTACTCGGGCAGGGGGTGGTAGCTACCGGTCTGCGTCACCTTGGCGATCGCCCGCATTTTATTGACCGCGTCCAGCGCGGCCACCTTGTACGACTCGGCGAGCGTTGGGTAGTTGAACACGGCGTCGACCAGATAGTCGACGGTGCCGCCGCAGCCCATGACGGTCTGCCCGATGTGCACAAGTTCGGTGGCGTTGGTGCCGAAGACGTGCACCCCCAACAGTTCTCGTGATTCGGCGTGCACCAGGATCTTCAGCATGCCGCCGGAGTCGCCCAGGATCGCGCCGCGGGCCAGCTCCCGGTAGCGGGAGATGCCCACCTCGAACGGGACGGTGTCCTTGGTCAGTTGCTCCTCGGTCCGGCCCACGAAGCTGATCTCCGGGATGGTGTAGATCCCGATCGGCTGCAGATCGCCCATCTTGCTGCCAACCGGCTCGCCGAAGGCGTGGTACGTCGCGCGGCGGCCCTGTTCCATGGCGGTCGCTGCCAGCGCCGGGAAGCCGATGACGTCACCGACCGCGTAGATGTGTTCGACCTCGGTCTGGAAGTGCTCGTTGACCTCGATACGGCCGCGGGCGCTGGCGGCGACCCCGGCGGCCGCGATGTTCAGTTCCTCGGTGACGCCCTGCCGGCCGGCGGAGTACAGCACCGTGTCGGCGGGGATCTTCTTGCCCGATTCCAGGATCGTCAGCGTGCCGGCCGGGTGCCGTTGCACCTCGCGGACGGACTCGGAGAACCGGAAGGTGACCGCGAGCTCCCGCAGCTGGTACTGCAGCGCCTCGACGATCTCCTTGTCACAGAAGTTCATCATCGACGACTGCTTCTCCACGACCGTGACCTTGGTACCGAGCCCGGCGAACATCGAGGCGTACTCGATCCCGATCACGCCGGCGCCGACAACGACCATCGAAGCCGGCACCTTCTCCAGGCCGAGGATCTGGTCGGAGTCGACGATGGTGACGCCGTCGAATTCCACCGAGCTGGGCCTGGCCGGCTTGGTGCCGACCGCGATGACGATCTTCTCGGCGGCGATCTCCTGGTGGTGGCCGGCCTCGTCGATCACCACCAGGGTGTGCGGGTCGACGAACCGCCCGGTGCCGACGACGAAGGTGACGTGATTGCGGGCGAGCTGATTGCGGATGACGTCGATCTCCCGCGCGACCACGTGCTGGGTGCGGGCGGACAGGTCGGTGACCGTGATCTCGTCCTTCACCCGGTACGACTGGCCGTACAGCTCGCGCTGGTTCAGCCCGGTCAGGTAGAGGACCGCCTCGCGCAGCGTCTTCGACGGGATGGTGCCGGTGTTGATGCAGACGCCGCCGACCATGTCCCAGCGTTCGACGATTGCCGCCCGGTAGCCGAGCTTGGCGGCCGCGATGGCCGCCTTCTGGCCGGCCGGGCCGGATCCGATGACGATCATGTCGTAGGTGTCCATGGCGGATCGCTCCCTGCACGCTGTAGCCGCTGACCGGGCGGGCCGCGGACCGCCCACCGGTGGTACCTACAAGTAAAGCCCCGTGCCGCCGCGGGCGCGCTCACTGGACACGGCCTGCAGATCGCGCTCGCGCAACACCAGGTAGGTCTCGCCGCCGAGCTCGACCTCGTACTGGTCCTCGGGGCTGAACAGCACCCGTTCACCGAGTTTGACCGAGCGGACGTGCTGGCCGACGCCGGCGACCTCGCCCCAGACCAGCCGCTTGGCGACCTCCGCGGTGGCCGGGATGAGGATCCCCGCCCGGGTGGTCCGCTCCCCCGACCCACCGGCCATCTTGATCAGGATCCGGTCGTGCAACATCTGGATGGCCAGCACCGCTTCGGACATCGGCCGAGCGTAGCGGCCGGCAGACAAAGTTGACCCCGGACAGCTGCCAGGTCGGGGGTCCGGCAGCTATCCGGGGTCAATGGGCATATCGACAGAAGCGCCTCGAGCGTTACATGGTTCCGAACGAAAACTTCTTCGTCCTCCTGGCCGCTCCGGTTCCGCTGCCGACCCACGACCGGCACGCCCTCAGGGCGGCCGATCGGGGTCTGGTCAATCAACGCAGCCGGAGCCCCTGGTGCTGCGCCATGGTCATCAGTTCCTCACGCATTCCGCGGGTCGCCGCGCCGTCGATCGCGCGGTTCACCTCGCGGCGAGTCCGGGCCGAGTCCCGACGGTTGCGCATTACCCTGCCAAGCCTGGTCATGATGGTTTCCCTTCTGTGGTACTTCGACGTTCGGTGTTGCGGTGGTGGTGTTGCGGGTGGTGGTGTTGCGGTAGTTCTTGCCCTGCACTCTGTATGACGCTCGGGAGGCCGTTTCTATGCCTGAATCTCCGGTGAGCCTCGCCACATTCCGATGATCTTCCGGCCCACCACCCATTCTACGCCCGATTCGTCGCTGCGCGCAGGTCCGTTCGAGATCGCCGAAGGGCACCCGGCTGACCCTGGGGCGGTCGTTCAGCGGCTACCCGTACACCGCGAAGCCGCCGGGCGGGAGGGCCAGGAACACCGCGGCGCCGTTGCGGGAGAAATCGCGCGGTCCGAGGAGCTGCACGACAGATCACTCGCCCCAACTGGGTCCGGGTCAGCTGGTGCCGGCCGGCGACCTCCCGCTGCAGCACCGTGACTCAGAACGCCAGCGCGACCCCGGGGTCGGAGAGCAGCGCACCGACATCGGACAGGAACTGCGAACCCTGCTGGCCGTCGGCCACCCGATGGTCGAAGGACAGCGCCAGCTGGCAGACCTTGCGCACGGCCAGCCGGCCGTCCACCACCCAGGGGGCGTCCTTGATGGAGCCGAGCGCCAGGATCGCCGACTCCCCGGGGTTGATGATCGGAGTACCGGTGTCCACTCCGAAGACCCCGACATTGGTGACGGAGAACGTGCCGCCGGACATCTGCGACGGTGACGTGCGGCCCTCCCGCGCGGTGAGGGTCAGGTTCTGCAGCGCAGCCGCGAGGCCGGCCAGGTCCAGCGCGTCGGCGTCCTGGATCACCGGGACGATCAGGCCGCGCGGCGTCGCGGCGGCGATCCCGAGGTTGACGTGATGCTTGAAGACGATGTGGTCCGGAGCCCCGTCGGTGCCGGCCTCGTACACCGCGTTGATCTCCGGTGTGCGGCGGGCCGCCAGGCACACCGCCCTGGCGACGAACGCCAGCGGGGTCAGCTTGATGTCGGCGAACTCCGGCCGGCGCCGCAGCCGCTCGCGCAGCTCCATCATCGGGGTCACGTCGATGGTGAGGAACTCGGTGACGTGCGGCGCGCTGAAGGCGCTGGCCACCATGGCGGCCACCATCGCCTTTCGGACGCCCTTGACCTGGATCCACCGCTCCCGGCCGGCGCGGTCAGCGGCCTGGCCGCCGCGATCCGACCCGCCGAGATCGGCTGCAGCGGCGGCGGTCTCGACGTCGACTCGGCTGATGACGCCGTCCGGCCGGGACGCCGCCACCGTCGCGATGTCGATGCCGAGGTCCTTGGCCAGCTTCCGCACCGGTGGCGCCGCCAGCGGTGCGTTGGCCGACGGCGGGGGGACCGGGACTTCGGACGGTGGCGGTGCAGCGCGGGACGGGGCCGGCTCGGCAGGGACAGCGGTGGCATTGACTGCTGCTGCGGGAGCCGACTCCGCGGCGCGCCGCGGCCGCCGCGAGGTGGACCCGCCGGCCGACGTGTAGCCGACCAGGGTGGCCACCCGGCCGTCGGCGGTCACCTCGCCGATCTTCGCCCCGGCGGAATCAGCGTGGCCGGAGCCGTTGGCCGGGCCGGACCCGGTCGTCGGGCTGTCCGCACTCGGGGCCGTCGGCAGGTCACCCGCGGCCGGATCGGTGTCGACCGTGATGATCGGCGTGCCGACCTCCACCGTCACACCCGGTTCGACGAGCAGCGCGTGCACCCGCCCGGCAAACGGCGAGGGCAACTCGACGGCTGCCTTCGCCGTCTCGATCTCCACCATCACCTGGTTCACCGCGAGCGTGTCGCCGACGGCGACCCGCCACCCGAGCACCTCTGCCTCGGTCAGTCCTTCGCCGACGTCCGGCATCGAGAACGTCTGCAGCCGTTGGCTTGTCGTCATGCTTGTCACGTCGTGACGTCCTTCTAGTACGCGAGCGCGCGGTCGACGGCGTCGAGCACCTTGTCCAGGTCGGGCAGGTACTCGTCCTCCAGCCGGCTCGGCGGGTAGGGGGTGTCGAAGCCGGCCACCCGGATCACCGGGGCGGCCAGCGAGTAGAACGCCTCCTCGGTCACCCGGGCGGCGATGTCGGCGGTGACGGAGGACTCTCGGGGGGCCTCGGAGACCACGACCAGCCGGCCGGTCCGCCGGACCGACGCGATCACCGGGTCGAGGTCCAGCGGGGAGAGGCTGCGCAGGTCGATGATCTCCAGCGAGCGGCCCTCGGTGGCCGCGGCGTCCGCCGCGGCGGACAGCACCGGCATGCTCGGGCCGTAGGAGGCCACCGTGACGTCGGTGCCGGGCCGGCGGACCACGGTGCGAAACGACGGCGGTGGCCAGGCTCCCAGCGTCGCGGCATTGAGATCGGTGTCCAACGAACCCTTCTCCCAGTACCGTCGCTTCGGCTCGAAGAACACCACCGGGTCGTCGCAGGCGACGGCGGCCCGCAGCATGTCGTAGGCGTCCTGCGCGGTGGAGCAGGACACCACCCGCAGCCCCGCGACGTGGCAGAAGAACGACTCGGGCGCCTCGGCGTGGTGCTCGACGGCGCCGATACCGCCACCGAACGGGATCCGGATCACCATCGGCATCGACCAGGCGCCCTGGGTGCGGTACGTGATCTTGGCGACCTGCGAGATGATCTGGTCGAACCCGGGGAAGACGAACCCGTCGAACTGGATCTCGGTCACCGGCCGGTAGCCGCGCATCGCGAGACCGACGGCGGTGCCGATGATCCCGGATTCCGCGAGCGGGGTGTCGAGGACCCGATGGTCGCCGAAGTCCTTCTGCAGGCCGTCGGTCACCCGGAAGACGCCGCCCAGTTTGCCGACGTCCTCCCCCATCACGATCACCTTCGGGTCGTCCTCCATCGCCGCGCGCAGACCGGTGTTGAGCGCCTTGGCCAGCGTGGTGGTGATCGGGCTCATCAGGCACCCGCCTGATCGGCGAAGGAGTCGAGGTAGGCCAGGTACTCCCGCTGTTGCGCCGCGAGCTGGTGGTGCGGCTCGGTGTAGACGTTGGCGAACATCCGCTCGGGTGGCGGTTTCACCATGGCGATGCAATGCGCCCGGAAGCGGGCCGCCAGCTCGTCGGCCTCGACGCCGACCGCGTCGAAGAAGTCCTGGTCGGCCAGGCCCTGCCGGGACAGGTGCGCCCGCACCCGCTCGATCGGGTCGAGCAGCTTCCAGTGTTCCTCCTCGGCGGCCAGCCGGTACCGGGTCGGGTCGTCCGAGGTGGTGTGCGCATCCATCCGGTAGGTGAACGCCTCGATCATCACCGGGCCGTTGCCGGAACGGCACTCCTCCAGCGCCCAGCGGGTGACCGCCAGGCAGGCCAGCACGTCGTTGCCGTCGACCCGCACGCCGGGGAAGCCGTACCCGGTCGAGCGCTCCCACAGCGGTACCCGGGACTGCTTGGCGACCGGCTCCGAGATGGCCCACTGGTTGTTCTGGCAGTAGAAGACCACCGGGGCGTCGAACGCGGCCGCGAAGACCATGCCCTCGTGCACGTCTCCCTGGCTGGTCGCCCCGTCCCCGAAGAACGCGATGGTGGCCTCGTTGGTGTCCTCGCGCAGCTCGCCATCCCCGAGATCACCGTCCCCGGTGACCGGCGGCGAGCCGATGACGCCATCGAACCGCTGGCCCATGGCATAGCCGGTGGCGTTGAGCACCTGGTTTCCGATGACGATCGTGTAGCTGTTGAATCTGGTGGCCCTGGGATCCCACCCGCAGTGGTCGGTGCCGCGGAAGATGCCCACCAGCTGGGTCGGATCGACCCCGCGGCACCACGCGACGCCGTGTTCGCGGTAGGACGGGAACGCCATGTCCCGCGGCCGCATCGCCCGGCCGGCCCCGATCTGCGCGGCCTCCTGGCCAAGCAGCGGCACCCAGATGCTGAGCTGGCCCTGCCGCTGCAGGGCGTTGCCCTCCCGGTCGAACCGGCGGACCAGCACCATGTCCCGGTACAGGCCGCGGAGCAGCCCACCGGTCAGCTCGATCGGGAAGTCCACGTGCGGGGTGAACGTGCCCTCCGGTGAGAGCAGCTGCACCAGATCCTCGCCGTGACTGGTGGCCCGGAGCCCGGCGATCACCTCGGACGGCGTGGGCTGGCCGCGAAGCCCGGCGGCGCCGCGGGCGGCAGCTTCGCCGGCCGTCATCGGCGGGTAGGGATCGGCCGGACGGCTGCGGGGCGGCGCTCCTGCCATGCACAACTCCTCACTCGGTCGGACCCGACCCCCGGGATCGCCGGGAGTCGGCACCGACGGTGCCACGGGGTGCGAAATGGCCCCCGGGCATCGCCGGCGGTGACGTGGTGACGAACGAGGAACCCCGGTGATGGATCGCACCACCCGGTCCGGTTCGGCTACCCCGATAGTGGCACGGAATGATCCCCATCTCGACTTGCGCCACGTCGGCCGCCACCGTCGCGAAGCCCCGGCCCGGGGTCCCCGCACCCACCGGACCTGCGGCGTCCGGGCCGCGCCCGGGCCGCGCCCGGACCGCGGCGCGCGCGAACGGGGGGCGGCATACGATCAGGACTCTGCCGGCGGAGGACGTGCCCCCGGCCGAACATCCGGAGGCCTGTTGTGGAATTGGAGCACCGGTTCGAAGTCCCGGTCGGCGTTGAGAAGGCCTGGACGAGCCTGCTGGACATGGAGCAGGTCGGACCGTGCTTCCCGGGCGCGATCCTGGATCACGTCGACGGTGACGAATTCAGCGGCTCGGTGAAGATCAAGCTCGGACCGATCCGGATGACGTACAAGGGAACCGCCAGAATTGTCGAGAAGGACGCGGTCGCCCACCGGGCCAAGATCGAGGCCACCGGGAACGCCGGCGGCTCCAGCTCGACCGCGGCCATGCTGGTCACCGCGACGGCCACCGCGCTCGCCCCGAACCGGACCGCCGTCGACCTGGTGACGACGTTGTCGCTGACCGGCCGGCCCGCCCAGTTCGGCCGGGGCGTCATGGTCGACGTCGGGAACCAGCTGATCGGCCAGTTCGCCGACTGCGTCTCCACCAAGCTTGCCGGACAGACCGCCGGCGGCGCCGAACTGATCGACGTGGTGAACCCCGACGAGGTCGCCGCCGAGTACGTCGCCCCGGTGCCGCAGCCGGTGCCGGCCGGCGCGACGGCTCGGCCGACCGCACAGGCGCAGGCCCCGGCCGAGCTGAACCTGCTCTCCGCCACGGCAACTCCGATCCTCAAGCGGGTGCTGCCGATCGTGTTGGGCATCGTCGCGCTGGTCCTGCTGCGGAAGATCTTCAAGCGGCATCCGGACGAGCAGGTCGACACCGAGGACTGAGCCCCGGCGACCGGGCTCAGGCGCTCGGCCGGCAGCAGGGTTCAGCTGTGGCCGCTCTTTCGGGCTGACTTCGCCGCGTACATGGCGGCGTCGGCCTGCTGCAGCAGGTCGGGCAGGTCCATTTCGGGGTTCCTGCTCGGCGCCGTCGCGGTGCCGATGCTCGCCGAGATGCCGGCCTCGGCGAGGTGCTCGTGCACCCGGTCCACCAGCGACCGGGCCAGTGGCGCGCTGGCACTGGCCAGCAGCACCGCGAACTCGTCGCCGCCCACCCTCGCGATGGTGTCCTGCGGGCGGAAGGCGGTCCGCAGCACATCGGCGACGGCGCGGATCAGGGTGTCCCCGGCGGCATGGCCATGCGCGTCGTTGACCGACTTCAGGTCGTCGACGTCGACATAGACGACCGCCAGATCGGGAGCGGCAGCCCGCCGGCCGGTCGGCAGTTCGCGGGCCACTTCGAGCAGGCCTCGCTGGTTGGCCAGGCCGGTCAACTCGTCGGTGGTGGCCAGCCGGTGCACCTCGAGCCGCGCCTGCTCGAATCGGTGCACGGTCCTGGTCCTGGCCACGTTCAGCACGATGGCCAAGGCGTTGGCCTTGAGAATCTGCGCGACAAAGGTGGCCGGCGGCACCGGGATGCCGTACGCGAATGCAGTCAGCACCCAGATGGTGTCGATGCCCAGGATGACGACCATTGCCCAGAACCAGTCGTGCAGCAGGCCGCCGATCGCGACGATCACCAGCAGCATCCCGATCGCCGGATAGGTGATCTGGGTGCCGAGGATGTACACCAGCGGGTTCAACCCGACCAGCGTGGCGACGGTGATCCCGAACGGCAATGAATGCGTCCGCATGAACTCGCCGTGCCCGCTGCGGAGCAGCGCGAACGCGATCCCCAGCACGACCGACGTCGCCAGCGCGAGGGTGGACGACGCCCAGGAGCCGGGCGTCGGGTCGAAGGCGAATTGCGTGGCGGCGACGATTGCGAACAGCAGGCACCCGATGCCGCAGAACGGGGTCATCGCGTCGGCGATGACGATCGCCTGGTCGGCGCGGTTGATCGTGCGCCGGGCCATGGAAGCGCGCCACGACGACCCTCCTGGGTCCGGAGGGACCTCATCGGTCACCACAGCCAGCTAACCCCCTGCAGCCACTCGAGCACCCCGGTCACCCCACCGCTGCGACAACGCCTCGGTGAGGACCAACGGCGCGGACGGTGTGGTTCGCCTCCCCGTCCGACCGTCGGCAAGCGACGTTCGCGTCAAGGAAAGCAAGGATCGGTGCGACGGCAAGCCCGGGTCACCGGTTTGCCACGCTCACCGGACCAGCGGCAGCGCGAAGAGGGCCGGGACCCCCTGGTCCGCACGGGAGCACAGCAGGGGGATCCCGGTCCTCTTGAGGGGCGGCGCGACGCTGCGCCTGCCCGGTCTTTCCGCTCAGCAGGGGGTCAGTTAATCCCGAGCCGGAGCTTGAGGGAATCGAGTTCGTCGCGCAGGGACGTGGGGATCGTGTCGCCGATCTTCGCGAACCACTCCTCGATCAGGGGGATCTCCGCCTTCCATTCCGCCGAGTCGTAGGCGAGCGCCGCGTCCACCTGCTGCTCGGTCAGCGCCAGGCCGTCGATATCCAGCGACCCGGCCGTGGGTACCAGGCCGATCGGTGTCTCGACCGCGCCGGCCGCGCCTTCCAGCCGCTCGACGACCCACTTGAGCACCCGGGAGTTCTCGCCGAAGCCGGGCCACAGGAAGCCGCCGTCGGCGTCCCGGCGGAACCAGTTCACGTAGAAGATCTGCGGCAGCTTGGTCGCGTCGGCGTGCTTGCCGAGGTCGATCCAGTGGGCGAAGTAGTCGCCGGCGTTGTAGCCGATGAACGGCAGCATGGCCATCGGGTCCCGCCGGACGACGCCGACGGCGCCGGTGGCGGCGGCGGTGGTCTCGCTGGACAGCGTGGCGCCCATGAAGACGCCGTGCTGCCAGTCCCTGGACTGGGTGACCAAGGGGATGGTGGTCTTGCGGCGCCCACCGAAGATGATCGCCGAGATCGGCACGCCCACCGGCTCGAAGTATTCGTCGGCGATGATCGGGCACTGGGTGATCGGCGTGCAGAACCGGGAGTTCGGGTGGCTGGACGGCTCGCCGGCCGACGCCAGTTTCTTGCCGTCGGCGTCCAGCCCGCTGGGCGTCCAGTCCCGGCCCTTCCAGTCCGTCAGGTGGGCCGGCGGCTGCTCCGTCATGCCCTCCCACCAGATGTCGCCGTCATCGGTGAGTGCGACGTTGGTGAACAGCGAATTGCCCTGCGCGATGGTCTTCATCGCGTTCGGGTTGGTCTGCCAACCGGTGCCGGGCGCCACCCCGAACAGCCCGAACTCCGGGTTGACGGCGTACAGCCGGCCGTCCTCACCGAAGGTCATCCAGGCGATGTCGTCGCCGAGGGTCTCGACCTTCCAGCCCGGAATCGTCGGCTCCAACATGGCCAGGTTCGTCTTGCCGCAGGCGCTGGGGAACGCGGCGGCGATGTAGTGCACCTGACGCGCCGGCGAGGTGATCTTCATGATCAGCATGTGCTCGGCCAGCCAGCCCTCGTCCCGGCCCATCACCGAGGCGATCCGCAGCGAGTAGCACTTCTTGCCCAGCAACGCATTGCCGCCGTACCCGGAGCCGAAGGACCAGACCGCCCGCTCCTCCGGGAATTGCACGATGTACTTGGTGTCGTTGCAGGGCCAGGCCACATCCTGCTCGCCGGGGGCGAGCGGCGCGCCGACCGAATGCAGAGCCTTGACCCAGGGCAGGCCGGTGTTGATCAACTCCAGGGCCTTGGTGCCAACTCGGGTCATCACCTTCATCGACGCGACAACGTATTCGGAGTCGGTGATCTCGACGCCGAGCTTCGGGTTCGGGGCGTCGAACGGGCCCATGCAGAACGGCACAACGTACATGGTCCGACCGCGCATGGCGCCGGAGTACAGGCCGCGCAGGATGGCCTTCATCGACGACGGCGCCATCCAGTTGTTGGTCGGCCCCGCGTCCGCGGGATCCACCGAGCAGATGAAGGTGCGATCCTCGACCCGAGCGACGTCGGTCGGGTCGGAGGCGGTGTAGAACGAGTTCTCCTTGGCCGTCAGCCGGGTGAAAGTGCCCGCAGCGACAAGCTTGTCGGTCAGCTCGGTCCATTCCTCCGGCGACCCGTCGGTGAACACCACCCGGTCGGGCTGGGCGAGTTCGGCGACCTCGAGTACCCAGGAGAGCAGCGCCGGCGACGTCCCGTGCGGTGCCCCCTCGATCCGGATACCGGTCGGCGGTGCCGGCTCGGCGATAGGGACCGACGGAAGACCTTGATCGGTCGTGCTGGGCGTCGTTGCGGGCGGGCGGATGACCGCAGTCACGTGCACCATCTCCTGGATGTGATCGGGGCCCCGGCGGCCGGTCCGGCTCGCCTCGGGGATGTGCGATCGGCACCCCTTTGTGCCAGTCGATGAACGGACACTAACCAGAAATGGGACATCCTGGGTGGGTAATTCGGTGTTGTCCACGCCACAGAATCGAAAAAGAACTGTATTCCGACCTGTGGCCTTCGCCACTGTTGTTTGATGTTGTTGATTGCCGGTCAGTGTTGGGTGAACATGCCACTGGCTGCGGATATTCGGCCGGCGGTGATCTTGCCGTCGAATGGCCCCGCCCGTGCCCTCGGCGCCGGTAATTCGCTGCGAGGCAATCGCTGAATTCGGCGGACAGGCGCGAGACATTTCGTTCGGAAATGGTGGGTTTTGTTGAGGTTGTCACCCGACGGGCGGCGGGAATGTCAGTCCCGTCCGGGTTGGCCGGATACCCTCGGCGGTGGCGGAGGGCCGCTCGGACAGGACTGCGGGCCCGACCGGGACCGACGCCGCCGCGGCTCGATCCGCAGACGCAAAGGGGCTCATCGCATGTGCCGGTTGTTCGGACTGCACGCCGGGGCAGATCCGGTGTCCGCGACATTCTGGTTGCTCGACGCCCCGGACAGCCTGCGCGAACAGAGCCACCGCGAGCCGGACGGCGCCGGCATCGGTGTCTTCGATCGACAAGGCCGACCCGTGCTCGATAAGCAGCCGATAGTGGCCTGGGCGGACGCGGAGTTCGCCAAGGAGGCCAAGGTCGTGATCAGCCGCACTTTTGTCGCGCACGTGCGGTACGCCAGCACCGGTGCACACACGGTGGCCAACACACATCCCTTCGCGCAGGACGGCCGGCTGTTGGCGCACAACGGGGCAATCGGCGACCTGGAGCGGATCGACGCCCGGCTGGCCGACCTCGGCGCCCAGCACCTGGTCGGCGGGCAGACCGACAGCGAGCGGATGTTCGCCCTGATCACCGCGGAGGCCGCCGGCAATGGCGGCGACGTCACCGCGGCGATCACCACCGCGGTCGGCTGGATTTGCGACAACCTGCCGGTTTTCGCGGTCAATGTGATCCTCGCCACGCCCGACGAGCTCTGGGCGCTGCGCTTCCCGGCCACCCATGAGCTGTACGTCCTGGAGCGGCCCGCCTCCACGGCGCACCTGGAGGTTCGGACGCAGCGCATCCACACCCGCTCCCACGATGTGGCAGGGGCGGCCTGCGTGGTGGTGGCCAGCGAGCCGATGGACGGCGAAAGCGGTTGGCGCCTGATGGATCCCGGCGAGCTGGTGCACGTCGACCGGGATCTGGCGGTGACCAGTAGCCATCCGCTGCCGGCCGCGCCGCGGCATCGGCTGACACTGGCCGACCTGTCCCCGACGGCCGCCGCGTCGCAGGGGGCAACCGCCCAGCGGACCCGCTGAGCCGGCGGCTGCACAGGTCCGCGCCGACCGGCGGGGCCGACCCGGGTCCGCCGGCTACTGCGCCTTGGACACCGAGGACATGTTGAAGCCCTCCACCAGCATCGGCGGCATCGCCGAGCGGGTGAACCAGTCGCTCCACTCCCTGGACAACGCCGGCACCGTCGCGCCGACGTCCCCGGCCTGCCGCAGCACGTCCAGCGGGGACATGTTGAAGCGGAAATTGTTGACGGCGCCGATGATCTCGCCGTTCTCCACCAGGAAGACCCCGTCCCGGGTGAGCCCGGTGAGCAACAGCGTCGTCGGGTCCACCTCGCGCAGGTACCACTGCGAGGTGACCAGCAGTCCGCGACGGACGCCGGCCAGCAGATCGTCGATGCCGCGAGTCGGATCACCGCCGGTCAGCACCAGGTTCTCGCAGGACGGGACGAACCGTTCACCGAACTCGGCGGCCGATCCCCTGGTGTGCAGCAGGTTGCTGATCACCCCGTCGGTGAGCAGGTCGAAACGTCCGATGGGCGCACCGTTGTCGAAGACGGACACCTCGTCACCGGAACTGGCGGTGACGACGAACGGCGTCGACTCCAGACCGGCCGCCGCGGGGTCGCTGAACAGCTGGAAGGGGCGCTCGGTGAGCCTCTCGCCGATCCTGGTACCGCCGCCCGGCGCGGAGAACGCCGACCGGCCCTCGTGGGCCGCCCTGGCGCCGGCACTCCAGGCCAGGAACAGGATGAAGTCCGCCACCGCGGTGGGCGGCAGCACCGTGTCGTAGCGTCCGGGCGGCAGGTCGACGGTGCGCCTCGCCCAGTCCAGCCGGGTCGCCAACCTGGTGGCCACCTGATCGACGTCCACCCCGCGGAAGTCCGCGGTGGACACCCCCGACCAGGCGGACCGCCGCAGATCAGCGGATTTCGCGTTCACCTCGAGCAGGCCGGTCGGCTGCACCCAGCGCAGCCGCAGTCCGGTCGAGGAGCCCAGATGGATGGTGGTGAGTTCGTGCCGGGCGAAGCCGTAGAGGATACGGTCGGCGGCCCGGGCGCCGTCGAACGCGGACGCCAGCGAGTCGAGCAGGTCGGTGAAGACGCCGAAGGAGGTGAACTCGGGCGGATCGGAATAGTCGGTCGACGCCCCGTCACCGGACGGCTCGATGAGGCCCTGGGCGTCCTGCGCCGGGCCGGACCGCGCCGCGGCCCTGGCAGCGGTGTGCGCGGCCTGCGCCACGTCGGCTACCGAGGCAACGGAATCCGCCGCCGCTGCTGAGGCCGCGACAGTGCCGGCGGCACCGTCGACGATGGCGACGACGAACCAGGACAGCGATCGGGAGACACCGTTCGTGGTGACCGTGTTGTTCGCCCACCGCACGTTGGCCTCGGTGCCGGACTGCACGACGACGACGCAGCCGTCCGCCCGGGACGCGGCGAGCGCAGCCTCGATGGTCTCCTGCGGGGACAGCAGCCCCGAGGCGGCACCGTCCGGCGTGCTGACGGTGCTCACGACGCCCCCCGTTCGACGGTGATCGGGACAGCAATCTCGCAGGCCCGCAGCACCCTGCGGTGGGCAGCGACGCCGCTCACGCGGCACCTTCCTCGACGGTATTGAGAATGTTGACCCCGCGGAACCTGGCGGCCGGGCAGCCGTGCGAAACGGCCGCCACCTGCCCCGGCTGACCCTTGCCGCAGTTGAAGGCGCCGCCGAGCAGGTACGTCTGCGGGCCGCCTATCGCGTCCATCGACCCCCAGAAGTCCGTGGTGGTGGCCTGGTAGGCGACGTCCCGCAGCTGGCCGGCGAGCTCACCGCCCTTGATCCGGTAGAACCGCTGCCCGGTGAACTGAAAGTTGTAGCGCTGCATGTCGATCGACCACGACTTGTCGCCGACCACGTAGATGCCGTCATCGATGCCCCCGATCAGGTCCGCCGTCGAACCACCCGCGGGATCCGGTTGCAGGCTGACGTTGGCCATCCGCTGGATCGGCACGTGCGCGGGCGAATCGGCGTGCGCGCAGCCGTTCGACCGGTCGAGACCCAGCCGCCGGGCGAAGACCCGGTCCAGCTGGTAGCCGGTCAGCAGCCCGCCGGTGATCAGATCCCAGGACTGCCCGGCGACGCCGTCGTCGTCGTACCCGACAGTGGCCAGGGCGTGGTCGACGTTCCGGTCGCCGGTGACGTTCATGATCGGCGAACCGTAGACCAACCTGCCGAGCTGGTCGGGAGTGGCGAAAGACGTTCCCGCGTAGGCTGCCTCGTAGCCGATGGCCCGGTCGTACTCGGTGGCGTGGCCGATCGATTCGTGGATGGTCAGCCACAGGTTGGTGGGGTCGACCACCACGTCGTAGCGGCCGGCCCGCACGCTCGGCGCCTTCAGTTTCTCGGCGAGCGTCGCTGCGATGACGGGGATCTCGGCGTCGAAGTCCCAGCTGCCGTCAGTCAGGTACTCATATCCCCGGCCGACCGGCGGGGCCAGGCTGGACATCGTCTCGAAGGCCCCGGTGGCCGAGTCCACCGCCGTCGCAGTGACGTCGGGCTGCAACCGGACCCGCTGCTGGGTGGTGACGGTGCCCGCGGTGTCGGCGTAGAACTTGTTCTCCTTCACCTGGAACAGCCCGACGCTGGTGTGCGCCACACCGTCAGAGGCGAGCAGCCGCTCGGACCGGTCCAGCAGCAGCGCGATCTTGTCCTGCGCCGCCACGGCGAACGGGTCGATGTGATAGTTGCTGACCCAGAACACATCTCGATAGATCGGCTCGTCCGCCCGCTCCACCCGTTCGGCGACCACACCGGACAGCGCCCGGGCGACCGCCACCGCCTGCCGCGCCGTCGCGGCCGCGTCCTGCGGCGTCGGCACGATGGACGATGCGAAACCCCAGGTGCCGTCGACGATCACCCGCACCGCGTACCCGGTGCTGACCGCGTCGGTCGCGGACTGCACGGCCGTGTCGCGGATCGTCAGCTCGGCGGTCAGCAGGCGTTCGAACCGGAAGTCGGCGTAGGACGCACCCGCCGCCGTGGCGGCCGCCAGCGCGGCGTCGGCCAGAGCGCGCAGCGGCAGGTCGGTGAAGGCGATGTCGACCTGGTGCCGGGTGGCTACCGGGACCGGTGGCGTGGGGGGTGATCCAGTCGATTGCACTGCGCCAGCCTACGAGTGCGGCTCGATGGCGGCGGGCCGGCACGCACGGGCAACGCCGACGCCGCCCACCGTCCTGACGGCAGCGCGCCGATCGACGGGGGCGGGCCGGGAAGTCGGTTTACCGGGGAGGAAGATCGTTCCCGACTGAGCCGACGTCCGGGCGGGCGGCACGGCCAGCAATGAGCGCGCGACGTCACCAGGGGAGAGCGACGCATGATCGAAGCGATCGGACTGACCAAGCACTACGGCAGCACCGTGGCCGTTGACGACCTGTCCTTCACCGTCCAACATGGAACGGTGACCGGCTTCCTCGGGCCGAACGGGGCCGGGAAATCCACCACGATGCGGATGATCCTGGGGCTGGACAACCCCACCGCGGGCAAGGCGCTGATCGGCGGCAAGTCCTACGTCCACCTCGGCAAGCCGCTGACCAAGGTCGGTGCGCTGCTGGACGCCAACTGGATCCACCCGAACCGGTCGGCGCGGTCACATCTGCGGTTCATGGCGACCTCCAACAAGATCCCGGTCAAGCGGGTCGACGAGGTGCTCGACATCGTCGGACTCAGCAGCGTCGCCAAGAAGTCCGCCGGCAAGTTCTCCCTCGGCATGAAGCAACGGCTCGGGCTGGCCGGAGCACTGCTCGGGGACCCGCAGGTGCTGCTTTTCGACGAACCGGTTAACGGCCTGGACCCGGAGGGCATCTTCTGGATCCGGAACTTCATGCGCAACCTGGCCGCCCAGGGCCGCACCGTGCTGGTCTCCTCGCACTTGTTGTCGGAGATGGCGCGGACCGCCGACCACCTGATCGTCATCGGCCGCGGCAAGCTGATCGCCGAGGCGTCAACCGCCGACTTCATCGCCCGTTCCACCCGCAACTCGGTGCGGGTCCGCTCGCCACAGCTGGCCGAGCTGCGCACCGCACTGGGCGCGGCCGGCGTGGCCTTCACCGAGGTGCCGGGCGCCATCGAGGTCACCGGCGCCCCGATCGAGCAGATCGGCGACGTGGCGGGGGCGGCCGGCGTCACGCTGCACGAGCTGGCCGCCCAGGCGGGTTCGCTGGAGGAGGCGTTCATCCAGCTCACCGGTGATTCGGTGGAATACGGGACGTCCCGCACCGCGGGCACCGGCGGCTACGGCCAGCAGCCGCTCGGGGTGCAGCCGGCGCCGGGGTTCACCGGCCCGCCGTCGGCAGGAGCACAGCCCAACAGTCCACCACCGATCAGTCCACCACCGATGGGTCCACCACCGATGGGTCCACCACTGACCGGCCCGCCGCCGGCGGGCGCCTCGACCGCACCGGTGGCACAGGACGGCTGGGACCGGCGATGACCCTGCTCAATGTCGAACGCATCAAGCTCTTCTCGACCCGCTCGCCCTACTGGTGCCTGGCCGCCATCGCGGTCGCCGCGCTCGGCTTCGCCACCCTGTTCGGGCTGGTGGAACAGGGCGACGCCGCCCTGCCGTACATCTTCCTGCGCGGTGTCGGCCTGGGGACGAGCATCTTCATGGTGCTGGCCGCCCTGTCCGTGACCACCGAATACCGGTTCGGCACCATCCGGAACACGTTCCTGGCCGTGCCACGACGGCCCGCGGTGCTGGCCGCGAAGACCGCATTGCTGGCGCTGATGGGCGGCGTCGTCGGACTCGTCATGGCGGTGGCGTCCTACTTCCTGGCCAAGTCGCTGGCAAAGAGCCCGCCGGTCCCGCTGCAGTTGACCAGCTGGGACGACTGGCGGCAGGTTGTCGGCTACGGGGCGATCTTCGCGATCGCGGCCGTCATCGCGGTTTCCGTCGGCACCATCGTCCGGCAGTCGGCCGGTGCAGTGGCCATCCTGCTGCTCTGGCCGCTGGTGCTGGAGGGGCTGTTCTCGCTGATCCCGACGGTCGGCGAGAAGGTCGGACCATGGCTGCCGTTCAGCGCATCCGACAGGATCGTCGCGCCGACCACCGGCATCGCCAACCTCTTCCAGCCCAGCGGTAACGGGCCGAACGCGCTGCAAGGACTGCTGGTCTTTGCCGGGACCGCCCTCGTGCTGTGGCTGATCGCGCTGGTCCTCCTGCAGAAGCGGGACGCCTGATGGGTTCGCTGCAGGACCGGTTCGGCTCGGCTCGCCGCCCGGACCGGCCGGTCGCCCACCGGCGCCCGACCGGCATCGACGACGCCGCGGTGAACGCGGCCGGCAAGATCTCCGCCGCCCTCGAGGTCGTGGAGAACGCCCGCGGCATGCTCTACGCGTTCCACCGGATGTCCGGTGAGGCCGACCTCGCGCTTCAGGACGGGATCACCGCGCTGCGCGAGGCCGGGCACGCCGAGCTGGCCGCCGAGATCGACGAGGTGCTGGTCGGCAGGGACGTGGTCCGGGACATGTGGACGTTCCAGATCGTCGAGGCCTACGACGAGCAGTACTGGCAGGTGTTCCGGGCGGTTGACGAGGCCGTCCGGGACGCGTTGTCGGACGGTGCCCGGCATGTCTTCGAGGCCGAGATGAAGTACCAGGAACAAACCGGCGGCTCCTCCTGACCAGCGATTCGGTCGGCGACGCCGACCCCGCTACCCTCCGGGCTATGCAGGACTCGCGGATCCGCACCCACAACCCCGCTGACGGCCTGCCCGCCCACTTCCGCCGGGTGGTCAGTTTCCACCCGCGCGGCGGCCGGTTGAACGCCGTGCAGCGCAAGGCGTTCGAGACGCACGCCGACCGGTGGTACCTGGAGGCCGCCGAGCTGACCGGGCCGGTGGACGGCTGCCGGCTGTTCGGTCGGGACGCCGGCCTGGTGCTGGAGATCGGCTCCGGGATGGGGGAGTCGACGGTGGCGATGGCGGTCGCCCGGCCCGAGGTGAACCTGATCGCGGTCGAGGTCTACAAGCCGGGCGTCGCGCAGACGCTGCATCACCTCAGCCGGGCCGCACTGCACAACGTGCGGGTGATGCGCGGCGACGGGGTCCAGGTGCTCACCGAGCTGATCGCCCCGGCGTCGTTGGCGGAGGTCTGGTTGTTCTTTCCCGACCCCTGGCCAAAGACCAAGCACGTCAAGCGCCGGCTCGTCACGCCCGAATTCGTCGCCCTGGTGGCGTCCCGGCTGCGCCGCGGCGGTACGTTGCGGCTGGCCACCGATTGGGCCCCGTACGCAGAGGCCATGCTGGTCGCCTGCACCTCGACGAAGGGCCTGCGCAACGCCTACCCGGGCTGGGCGCAGCGGCCCGACTTCCGGCCCAGGACCCGGTTCGAGCGCCGCGGGCTGGCCGCCGGGCACGAGATCTTCGACCTGGAGTTCACCCGCCGCTGACGAGTGCCGCGGCACCCACCGCCGCCAGTGTCCGCTGACGACGCCCTCCGGTGCCGCCGGGACGGCGCTGCCGGTCCCGGTCAGGACCTGTCACCGAGGTCGACGATGGCCGCGACCGGGCCGCCGCCGTCCGGCCCCTGGTGGGCCGCCGACACCGAGACGAAGACGGCCGGGTCGCCCGTCACCGATGCCGCGACCCCGCCCACGCAGGCCTTGATCTGCCGGTGCCAGTGCACGTCGGAGTCGTCCAGCATCGCGTTCCGCCGACCCCGCACCTCGCCGTCCTGGGACACCTCGCACTTGAGGAAGGCATTGACCAGCCGGCCGTCCAGGTCCGCCGGTCGCGGCCGGTCCGGCAGATCGAGCCCGGCGCCGCGGATCGCGTCCCAGATGCCGTCGGCGTCCAACGCGTCCTTCATCACCGAGTGGCCGATCCGGTAGCGCCCACCGATGCCGCGGGTGTTGCCGACCACCACGACCTGGGCCTGGTCCAACTCCACCCCGGACGAGCAGGACGCCACGGCGGAGAACAACGACCGGTCGTGCATGACGTCCGCGTCCGTCGGCATGTCGATCTCGCCGAGCGCGACGGCGACGCCCAGCGCCGTGCAGCCGTTGGACAGGTCCATCGACTCGTGGGTGTGCTCGGTCCAGACCGTCTTGCCCCGGGACTTGGCGTCCCGGATGGTGGTGATCGTCAGCAGCGGGGTCTTGGTCTGCACATAGTGCACGTCGAGCGGGTCGGTGATGCCGGCCCGCCCCATGGCCACCCGCACCGCGTCGGCGACCTTGGTGATCATCGCGACCCGTCCGATGTCCTCCGGGAGCAGCACCTCGCTCATCGCGAAGCCGACGGTGAGCCGGGGCTCGTCGGAGACGGGCGCGCTGCCCACCGGCAGGGTGGCGAACACCGTGGCGTGCGGGGACAGTACGCCGTCGGTGCCGCCGGACCAGACGATCGGGATCTGGCTGACCTCCTGGGCGGACCGGGTGCCCTTGGCCGCGATCACCTCGCGGAAGGCGCGGTCGGCGATGATCCGGGTGTAGTCGTTGACCCCGCCGTTGCCCTCGGTCTTACCGATCACGGCGACGATCCGGTCCGCCTCGAACACGCGTTGATCGATGAGCGCGGCGAGCTCGCTGGCGTCGGACACGCTGTGCAGCGGGATCTTGCGCACCTCGATCGGCTCTGGCACGGGCGTCTCCTTCTCGGTGCGGACCCATCCGGCGGGTCGGTGGCGGCGGCCGACCAACGCCCCGATGGGCGCCGCGGCTGCCCCGACCGTACCGACCTGGCTCACGGTGCTCCGGGCGCAGCGTGATGCGCAGCCCGACGCCCGCCGGTGAGTTTCCGGGCAGGATCGGCGGATCGTCCGTTTTTATCGGACGTGAGTTCGCTCACCCCGGCCGGTCCAACAATGCCCTGTCGCTGCGCCCGTGGAAATCTCCACGCCATTCTTTGACTATTCCTTTACTCAAATTCCCGCCGGCCCCGCCAGCCGTCGCGGAGCCAGAGTCATTGTCAGTAACTGCTTGTGAAGCCATTTTTCAGGCCCGGCCCGGGTCACCGGCCGGTCCCCCCGAGCCTGGTGGGAGCGACCGGCCAGTTGTGTGGCCGGCGTGAGGGACCAGGCCGGCGTGATGTACCAGAATGGTCAAAACTGTTCCGGATAAATGGTCACTCCTGCGATAATCAGAGCCGTGACGAATGCCGACCAGCCGACTCTGACCTCCATGCGGGTGGTGCGTTGGTGGGATTCACTCCCCCGCGCCACCCGCATCGTGATGGTCGTCCTACCCGTGACCCTGGCCGCGTTTGCCGCGTGGGCCTTCGGGGAGGCCATCGGTCAGCACCACCACCAGTTCGATCTGCGGCTGTACTACGACGCGATCAACTACTGGCAGTCCGGCCACGACCTGTTCGCCTACTCGCAGCCCGATCCGGTGAACATCTCCCTCGGCTTCACCTACCCGCCGGTCGCGGCGCTGCTGATGTCCCCGATGGGCCTGCTGTCCTACCCGGTCGTGCTGGTCATCTCGCTGGTCGCGATCGTCGCGTCGGCGGCCGCGTTCGTCTACCTGGTGCTGCGCGAGCGGATCCGGCTGCCCAAGCCGCTGATGCTCGCGGCGGCCGGCGTGGCGACCGCGTTCGCGTTCACCCTCGAGCCCTTCCGGCAGACCCTCTCGTTCGGCCAGATCAACATCTACCTGGCGCTGCTGGTGCTCGTCGACCTGCTGGTGCTCGGCCGGCGCGGCAGCAGGTGGACCGGCGTCGGGATCGGGCTGGCGACCGCCATCAAGCTGACCCCCGGCATCTTCATCGTCTATCTGTTCCTCGTCGGCCGGTGGCGCGCGGGGCTCACCGCGATCGGCACCGTCGCCGCCGCCAACCTGATCAGCGCGATGATCGCCCCCGGCGAGACCTGGCGGTACTTCACGTCGCTGATCTGGGAGACCTCCAGGGTCGGTTTCCTGGACACCACCATGAACCAGTCGGTGAACGGCTTACTGGCCCGGCTGGACGCGCCGTTCGCCCCCGGCAAGCTGCCCTGGGTGATCCTCGTCGGGCTGCTGGCGGTGGTCGGCCTCTGGCGCGCCCGGCGCGCCGCCCTCGGCGGTGACGAGCTCGCCGGGCTGACGCTGGCCGGCCTGGTCGGGGTGCTGGTCAGCCCGGTGAGCTGGGTGCATCACATCGTCTGGGTGTTTCCGGCCATGGTCATCCTGACGCGGCGCCTGGTCTCCTCGATCCGCGCGCTCGCCAGCGACGACAGCGGTTACGCGTCCTCCGACCGGGCTCTGATGACGCGCATCGCACAGGTCGTCGGCTACTCGGTGCTGATGACGGCTGGCCTGGCGATCTGGTGCACCCCAACGGCCTCGCTGATGAATGTGCGGGACATCGACTACGACCACGGCGGGGCGCTGCTCGCGGTGGCCGGCAGCGTGCAGCTGCTGTGGATGGTCCTGGTGCTGTTCGTGCTGCCGCTGCATCGATCCTCCGCCGAGCGTCCGGCCGGCCCCACCGGGTTGCCCGCGGTCGATGTCCAGCGTCCGGCCGGACGGGGTTCGGTACCCGCCGCGGCGCTGCGCACCAGGGTGGTGCTGCCCGCACCATCGATCACCGACGCCTCCTCGGCCGACGTCTCGTTGACCGATGCGACCGTCACCGCGACCCACCCGGCGACCGGCCGCGCACGGCCAGGCCTGCCGACCCAGCGGGATCCGCAGGGCTGAGAGTCAGCAGGCACCTCGGGTAGCGCCCGGCGCTCCTGATCCTCGGCTTGTCGTCGCGCAGCGTTCGCCACGACTTCTATTGCAGCACCGGTTGAACGCCCTCAACGATCTGGCGCTCACCCTCAAGCACGTGCACTGGAACGTCGTGGGCCCGCACTTCATCGCGGTGCACGAGATGCTGGACCCGCAGGTCGAGGCCACGCGGGCAATGGTGGACGAGATCGCCGAGCGGATCGCCACCCTCGGCGCGTCCCCGGTCGGCACGCCCGGAGCCCTGGTCAAGGACCGCACCTGGGACGACTACTCGGTGGGCCGGGCGGATGCCATCGCGCACCTCGGTGCACTGGACGTCGTGTACCAGGGCGTCATCGCCGACCATCGGGAGGCGGCGGACGGTGTCGAGGAGGCCGACCCGGTGACGAACGATCTGCTCATCGGCCACCTGCGCCAGCAGGGGCTGTTCCACTGGTTCGTCCGTGCGCACCTGGAGTCCTCGTCGGGGGCGCTGTCCACCAACGGCGCGACCGCGGAGAAGGCGGCGGCCGGCCGCGCGGACGCCGCCGCCAACTAGATTCTCCCGCCCGCCGGGCCACCCGGCGGGCGGGAGAGTTCACCTCCGCGCCGGTGTCAGCGTTCAGCCGGTCGGCCGAGCGATCGGGCCGGGCCCCCCGCGCGGTAGAGCGAGCTCGGCAGCGGGTGCCCGACGGCCTTCTCGGTGACGGCCGCCGCCTGCAGCACCAACTCCAGGTCGAGCCCGGTGCGAACCCCGGACTCGTCGAGCCAGTAGAGAATTTCCTCGGTGGCGATGTTGCCGCTGGCGCCGGGGGCGAACGGGCAGCCACCGAGGCCGCCGATCGAGGCGTCGAGCCGCGTCACGCCGGCCAGGATCGCGGCCAGTGCATTCGCCTGGCCGGTCCCCCTGGTGTCGTGGAAGTGCACGCCGAGGTCGATGCCCGGGGTTGCCGCACGCACCGCACCCACCAGCTCGACCACCCGAGCCGGGCTGGTGGTGCCGATGGTGTCGCCCAGGCAGAGCCGATCGGCGCCGAGCTCCACTGCCCGGCGGGCGACCTCGACCGTCCGCTCCGGCGGCGTGCGGCCGTCGAACGGGCAGTCCCAGGCCACCGCGATGATCACCTCGCACACCCCGTCCGCGTCCTGCACGACCCGGGCCACGTCCGCGACCTGGGCCAGCGCCTCGTCGCTGCGTCGGCCCACATTCGCCAGGCTGTGCCCGTCGGCGGCGGACACCACGTACTCCACCGTGGTCATCCCCGCGGCGACCGCCCGCCGCGCGCCGTTCGGGCTGGCCACCAGCGCGGACCAGTCGACGCCGGGCCACCGGTGCAGCACTCCGGCGACCTGCTCGGCATCGGCCATCGCGGGGACCGCCCGGGGCGAGACGAACGCGGTGGCCTCGATCCGGTGGGCACCCGTCGCCGCCAACGCCGTGATCATCGCCAGCTTGTCGTCCCAGCTCAGCGGGTCCTCCAGCTGCAGCCCGTCCCGCAGGCCGACCTCGCGGATGTCGACGGAAGCCGGAAGCGGGAGAACCGGAAGCGGGAGAACAAGAGCGGACGGCGTTGTCATGGCCCGATTCTGCTCCGCAGCGCGGCGGCACAGCAGGTCAGGCCCCGGTGCCGGACCCGCGGACCGCTGCGCGCAGCTGGGCGGCCACCGTGGGTCCGATACCCAGCGGCCAGCGGTGCATGACGTAGTCGACGGCCTCGTCGACCTTGAGTTGCCGGGTGGAGTTGCCGGTGCGAACCCACAGCTCGGACTGCCCCGCGCCCTTCGCGGGCCGCACGAACACGGGACGTGGCGACGCCGGGCAGGTCACCCGGCAGACGTGCGTCGCGGCACCGTTCACGGTCGTCGGGGTGAAGTCGATGATCGGCAGCGCTGCGGCGTTCTGTCCCAGCGTGCCGGCCAGGAAATCCCGCAGCCACAACTCGAACCGGTCGGCATCCGGCGCCTTCACCACTGCGAAGTCGTTGACCAGGCCGACGACGATCCCGTCGTCGTTCACTCCGATCAGCAGGGTGCCGCCGTCGGAGTTGAGGAAACCGGCCACCGTCTTCGCGATCACCATCTCGATGCGCTCGTCCCGCTGCGCGGTGTGCAGGTTCCACCGCGCGCTGGATTTGAACTCGAGCCGGTCCGATTCGCCGCGGCGGATCAACTCCTGGACGGGCTCGCCGGGTTGCGGCCGTTGAACGGCGGCGGCGACCGCGGCGAACACCGCCAGGATCGCCATGGTGGCGCCGAGCGCGAGCAGCAGCACGCTCGGGCTCCAGGGCCGGACGTCATCGAACACCAGCCCGGCGATCAGCAACCCGGCGGAGATGCCCAGCACGGACAGCACGATGGTGGTGGCGGTGGCCAGTTTCACCCGGCCGCGGAGCAGCCGGCGCGCCAGCTGCCCGATGAGGTACGCCGCCAGCAGCACGATCGGCAACGCCACGGCAATCGCCACCACGGATTCCGGGCCTTCTGTCACAAGGTCGGGAGCCTAGTGGGTGGGGCCGGCGTCGATGGGCGATCATCACCCGGACCGGACGAGGCCCGCCCGCGATTCCTCCGTGATACTCACGCCATGGCCCTGCACACCGGCTCCTCCCAGCCGCTCCGCGCCCACCATTCCAACCCGATCTACGGACTGGCCAACCCGGCCGTCGGTGACGAGGTACACCTGCCGGAGATCGCCCTGGCGGACGACCCGGTCCCGGCGGACATCGCCTACCAGCTGATCAAGGACGAACTGCTGCTCGACGGCAGCGCACGGCTCAACCTCGCGACGTTCGTCACCACCTGGATGGAACCGCAGGCGCTGACCCTGATGTCCGACTGCGCCGACAAGAACATGATCGACAAGGACGAGTACCCGCAGACGGCCGAGATCGAGCGCCGTTGCGTCGCGATCCTGGCCGATCTGTGGCATGCCCCGTCACCGGATGACGCGACCGGATGCTCGACCACCGGTTCCAGCGAGGCCTGCATGCTGGCCGGGATGGCGCTCAAGCGGCGCTGGGAGAAGAAAGTACGACTGGAGGCGGCGGCGGCTGGTGACAGTCAGCGCGGTACCGTCCGCAAGCCGAATCTGGTGATGGGCGCGAACGTTCAGGTGTGCTGGGAGAAGTTCTGCCGCTACTGGGATGTCGAGCCCCGCACGGTGCCGATGGAGGGTGAGGTCTTCCACCTGGAGCCGGCCGGCGCACTCGCGGCCTGCGACGAGAACACCATCGGCGTGGTCGCCATTCTCGGTTCCACCTTCGACGGCAGCTACGAGCCGGTGGCGGCGATCTCGGCCGCCCTGGACAGCCTCGCGGCCGGCGGTGGCCCGGACATCCCGGTGCACGTGGACGGCGCCTCCGGCGGCATGATCGCGCCGTTCCTGGACCCCGACCTCGAGTGGGACTTCCGGCTCGCCCGGGTCTCCTCGATCAACACCTCCGGCCACAAGTACGGATTGGTCTATCCCGGCGTCGGCTGGGTGTTGTGGCGGGACAAGAGCCACCTGCCGGAGGAGTTGATCTTCAACGTGAACTACCTGGGCGGCAACATGCCGACCTTCGCGCTGAACTTCTCCCGCCCCGGCGCCGAGGTCGTCGCCCAGTACTACAACTTCTTCCGGTTGGGCCGCAGCGGTTTCACCGCGGTGCAGCAGGCGTCGCGGGACGTGGCGATGTCACTGTCGGAGCGGATCGGCAACCTGCCGGAGTTCCGGCTGATCACCAGGGGCGACGAGCTGCCGGTGTTCGCATTCACCACCGCCGACAGTGTCTCCGCCTGGGACGTTTTCGCCGTGTCCCGGCGGTTGCGGGAACGCGGCTGGCAGGTGCCGGCCTACACCTTCCCGGAACACCGCGAGGACCTCGCGGTGCTCCGGGTGGTGTGCCGGAACGGTTTCTCGCTGGACCTGGCCGACCTGTTCTTCAAAGACCTGCTGTCGGCGGTCGACGACCTGAACACCGAGGCCGGCGCGACGAAACAATCCGGGCCGTCCGGGTTCCGCCACTAGCCGAACCGGGATCGGGCGGATCCGCCGGTCCGCGCTGCCGGCAGGTCTCGGCCTGCGCGATGACGCCCGCGGCCCGACCTGGCCGGTCGGTGCCGGTGGGTGCCGGTCGGTGCCGGTCGGTGCCGGCAGGTGCTGCCGGTACCGCGGGCGCGGTACGGCGAAGAGTCACCCGGGGGACGACGACGGGGGCGGATCGGGCGGGCAGTCTGGGAAGCGTCAATTCTTCCGTGCCCGACCAGGGGGGCCCCTTGATCGTCATCGATCACATCAGCAAGCGGTACGGCCAGCAGGTCGCCGTCGACGACCTGGCGTTCGAGGTGAAACCCGGTGTGGTGACGGGCTTTCTCGGCCCGAACGGCGCCGGCAAGTCGACCACCATGCGGATGATCATCGGGCTGGACCGGCCGGACTCCGGTCAGATCACCATCGACGGCCGCCGCTACGCCGAACACCGCGCGCCGATCCACGAGGTCGGTGCGCTGCTCGAGGCCAAGGCCGTGCACCCGGCCCGGTCCGCCCGCAACCACCTGCTCGCCGTCGGCGCGACCACCGGGGTGACGCCCGCGCGGGTCGACGAGGTCCTGGACCTGGTCGGCCTGAGCGGCGCCGCCGGCCGCCGCGCGGCTGATTTCTCCCTGGGGATGTCCCAGCGGCTGGGCATCGCCGGTGCGCTGCTGGCCGATCCGCAGATCCTGCTGTTCGACGAGCCGGTCAACGGGCTCGACCCGGAGGGCATCCTGTGGATCCGCGGGCTGCTCGCCGATCTGGCCGCGCAGGGCCGCACCGTATTCGTCTCCTCGCACCTGATCACCGAGCTCGGGGCGGTCGCCGAACACCTGGTGATCATCGGTCGAGGCCGGTTGATCGCCGAGATCCCGATGTCCGAACTGGGCGCCGGGGCGGAGCAGCGGGGGGTGCACGTCAGGTCGCCGCAGGCCGGGCGGCTGGCCGAGCTGGTCCGCGGCGAGGGTGTCGCCGTCCGGGCCGGTGCCGATCGCGAAGTGATCGAGATCAGCGGCCTGGACTCCAGGATCGTCGGCGAACGCGCGGCGGCCGCCGGGATCGTGCTGTACGAGCTGACCCCGCGCACGGTCTCGCTGGAACAGGCGTTCATGGACCTCACCCGGGACTCCGTTGACTACCCGGCGCACCTGGACGCGTCGGCCACCGACAGGAGCGCCGCCTGATGAGCATGGTCGACGAGACCCGCGGACTCGCCCGGGACGGTGCCGAGCTGGCCGTCACCCAGCGTCGGGTGGTCCGCTCGGAGTGGATCAAGCTCCGCTCGGTGCGGTCGTGGACCGTCATGGCGCTGGCCGCCGCGGTGCTGATGATCGCGTTCGGCGCGCTGGCCGCATCGGTGGCCTCCGGCGCGGTGACCCAGACCGGTCCGCGCCCGGGCGGCGGCCCGTTCGCCAGTACCGATCCGACCGCGATCAGCCTGGCCGGGGTCACCCTGGCGCAGCTCATCGTCGGCGTGCTGGGCGTGCTGTTCATCAGCAACGAGTACGCGAACGGCATGATCCGCAGCACCTTCGCCGCGGTGCCCCGCCGGCTCCCCGTCCTCTGGGCCAAGGCGCTCGTGCTGTTCGGTGTGCTTGCCGGGCTGATGGTGGTGGCCACCCTGGCCTCGTTCCTGGTCGGGCAGGCCATCCTGGGCGACGGCAAGAACACCACCCTGGCCGCCGACGGTGTGCTCCGTGCGGTGCTGGGGGCCGGGCTCTACCTGACCGGTATCGGGGTCCTGGGCATCGCCGTCGGAGCGCTGATGCGCAACACCGCCGGGGCGATCTCGATCGTCGTGGCAACGTTGTTGATCATCCCCGGGCTGGCCCGGCTGATCCTGCCCGAGGACTGGAACACCACTCTCACGCCGTACCTGCCGTCCAACGCCGGCTCGGCGTTCACCAGCGTCAGCGGATCGGACACCCTGCTCAGCGCCGGTGCGGGCGCGGCCGTCTTCGTCGGCTGGCTGGTGGTCCTGCTGGCCGCCGCCGCCGTGCTGATCCGCCGCCGGGATGCCTGAGCCTCGCGCGCCTAGGCTGGGAACGTGAGGAAACGACCATGAAAAAAACGGCGGTGCCCGGGGCTGCGGCTCCGGACGTCGTCGTGCGCAGGCAGTCCGGGCCACCGGTCACCGGCACAGCTCCGGCCGCGGCAACCACCGCCCACACCCCCGGATCGGCGACCACCGGCGGCCCGCACACGGCGCGGCCGGCCGAACCCGACCCCGAACGGGAGCCAGGACGGTGGCACCGATCCTGGGCTGTCGGCTGCCGCGACCACCCGCACCTGTACGACGCCGGCCTGGCGCTGGCAATCTCTTCCTGCTCACGGCGGGCGGACTGATCGCCGGCCACCGGATGGGCGGGGACCCGGTCCCGCCGGACTGGGCCTGGGCCGCCACCGCCATCGCCTGCCTGTCGTTGCTGCTGCGCCGCAGCCACCCGTGGCCGGTGCTGGTCGTCACCGCCGCCGGGTACCTGTTGCTGCAGGCCACCAGCCACGACGTGCCACCGCTGATCCTGGCGGTGGTGGCTGCGCTCGTCACCCTCACCCTGGCCGGCCAACGGCGCGGCGCGATCATTGCGGCGGTCGTGGTCACCCTGACGGCGCTGGCCATCGGATCGGTCGTCGACGCCGAGCACTGGTCTCATCCGCGACCGGTGGCGGTGGCCGCACTCTGCGCGCTGGCGATCGCACTGGCCGACGCCGTCCGCAATCGCCGCGCCTACGTGGCGGCCGTGGAGGAACGAGCCAGGCGGGCCGAGGAGTCCCGTGACCAGGAAGCGCGGCGGCGGGTGGGCGATGAGCGGCTGCGCATCGCCCGCGAACTGCACGACGTGCTGGCCCATCACATCGCGGTGGTCAATGTGCAGGCCGGCGTCGCCGGTCATCTCCTGGAGCGCGACCCGGCGCAGGCGCGGGAGGCGCTGGACCACGTCCGCACGGCCGCGCGTTCGGTGCTCGCCGAGATGCAGGCCGTGGTCAGCGTGCTGCGGGAACCCGGCGAGTCCCTTGACACCGAGGTCCCCGCCGAGCCGACACCTGGCCTCGACCGGATCACCGAGCTGATCGAGAGCTTCCGGGCCGTCGGCCTGGAGATCGACACGGTGGTCAGTGGCGCCCTGCAGTCATTGCCAACGGCGACCGACCTGGTCGCCTACCGAGCGGTCCAGGAATCGCTGACCAACGTCCGTAAGCACGCCGGGCACGCCGAGGTGGTGGTCGAGTTCGACTACCGGCCGCGGCAGTTGGCCATCACCGTGACGAACGCCGGCACCGGCGACGGGTCCAGGGCGGCCGCCCGACGCGCCAGCACCTCCGGTGGGTTCGGCCTGGTCGGCATGCGGGAACGGGTCAGCAGTATCGGCGGAGACCTCCGTGCCGGGCCGACACCGGGCGGCGGGTTCGTCACGGCGGTGACGTTGCCGATCCCGCTACCGGTGGGCTTGCCCCCAGCGTGAGCACAGAGCCGGGTGCACCGGCGGCCATCAGGGTGCTGCTCGTCGACGACCAGGCCCTGCTGCGCGCCGGGTTCCGGGTCCTGATCGACTCGGCGGAGGACCTGACGGTGGTCGGCGAGTCGGCCACCGGCCGGGAGGCCGTCGACCGGGTCAGGACCGGCGGCGTCGACGTGGTGCTGATGGACATCCGGGTGCCGGAGATGGACGGGCTCGCCGCCACCAGGGCGATTATCGCCGACCCCGCGTCGGGCGAGGTGAAGGTGCTGGTGTTGACCACGTTCGAGCTCGACGAATACGTCTTCCAGGCGCTGCAGTCCGGTGCGAGCGGCTTCCTCGGCAAAGGCGTCGGGCCGGACGAACTGCTCGACGCCATCCGGGTCGTCGCCCGGGGCGACTCGCTGCTCTCCCCGCTCGCCACCCGCGCCCTGATCACCACCTTCCTTGACCGCCCGCAGCGGTCCGACGGGGGGTCCCCGGACCGGCTGACCATGCTCACCCCGCGGGAACTCGAGGTGCTCTCCCTGGTGGCGATGGGGTTGTCCAACGACGAACTGGCCGAACATCTGGTGGTCAGCCCGCTCACCGCCAAGACGCACGTCAACCGGGCGATGACCAAACTCGGGGCCCGCGACCGCGCCCAGCTGGTGGTGATCGCCTACGAGAGCGGTCTGATGCGCCAGAGACCGACCTGAGTCAGGCCCACGTCGGGCCCCCGCCAGTCCCGCGTCCGGCCCTCGGCCGGCCCGCGTTCGGTCGGGATCAGGGTGGGCATACCGCCGCGGTGGTAGGGGTAAGTGTCGCCGACCGGACGACGACCCGACCGCGCCGGCCCGTCATGATCACGGAGTGAGCGAACCAGCATCACCGACCGGCAGAGCCGGCAGGCGGGGCGCACTCTGGGCCGCCGTCGGGGTCGCGGCCGTCGGGGTCGGAGTCTGGGCCGTGTGGGACGAGATCCCCTCGCTGTCCTCGATCGGTGGCCTGCTCGCGGACGCGGCGCCCGGCTGGTTGCTGGCCGCCGTTGCGGCGGAAATCGTTGCGCTGCTGGCATTTTCGATGCTGCAACGACGGCTGGTGGTCGACCTGGGTGGTGATCTGACCGGTCGGGGATCGATGGAACTCACCCTGGCCAGCGGCGCCCTGTCGATGGCGCTACCCGCCGGGACGGCGCTCGGCGCGGGCTACACCTACCGACGGCTGCGGCGGGCCGGCCTGCGGGCGCCGGATGTGGGCGTCACCATGGTCGCCTCCGCCGGGGTGCTGACCGGTGCATTGCTGCTGCTCTACCTGGTGTTCGCCGGTCCGTCCCTGCTCGACGACGCGGCCGGCCTGATCGCCGGGAACGAGCTCCTGACGATCTCCGTCATCGCCCTGACGATCGTCGCCGGCACCGCCTTGTGGGCCCGGCCGAGCGCGGGGAGCCGCACCGTACCGACCGGCCGGCTGGCCGCGATGCTGCAGCGGTCCACCCGGACATTCGCAGCGACAGTGCGAACCATCCCGTTTGCCGGCTGGCGCGCCACCTCCGGCTGGGCGCTGCTGAAGTGGGTCGCCGATTTCGCCGTGCTGCTCTGCGCGGCGCAGGCGGTCGGCGCGACCGTCGATCTGGTCGCCGTTGCCACCGTGTACCTCGGGGTGCAGGCACTGCGGCAGGTGCCGTTCACGCCGGGTGGTCTCGGCGTCATCGACGCCGCCCTGCTCGCCGGTCTGATCGCCGCCGGGGCGACCGCCGCGCCCGCCGCCGCGGCCGTGGTGATCTACCGAGTGCTCACCTTCTGGCTGGTACTGCCCGCCGGAGCGGTCGCCGCGGGGCTGGATCGGGCACCGCAGACCGTCGCCGCCGCAGTTCCCGCGGTGAGCGTGGTCCTGGCGGCGGAGCGGGCACCGGGCGGAACACCTCTGGGGCGCCTTGCTGCACCGCCGGCCGGGGTAGCTCAGCGCAGGTCGACCTCGGCGAACGCCCGGCCGCCGGACAGCCGGGCATAGCCGGGCCCGCGGTCGAAGAACGGGGCGTCCGCGGGCACCTCGGCCGCGAGCAGGGCTCTCGCCGCGGCGGTGGCGTCGTCGTCGACCACGTACTCGTCCGGGCCGCCGCCGATCACCACTCCGTAGTCGGACAGCGCACCCTCCACGGACACCTTGTGCCACCGAACATCTCGCAGCACCTGGGCCGGTGGCCTGGTCAGCGGGTCACCCCAGCCGCCGCCGCCGGTGGTGCGGATCCGGATCACCTCGCCGGCTCGGACGGGCTCTCCGTCGGCCAGCGCATCGACGGTCCGCTCGTTCGCGCCGCCCGGATCGATGGTCACCGAGAACGGCTGGCCGGCCCGGCCGCCGTCGAGCCCCCAGCAGGACAGGATCGACCGGTCGGCGATGGACATGAAGCGCGCGTCGAGCAGCATCCGGATGTGCTTGTCGTAGCCCAGGCCGCCCCGGTACCGCCCCGGCCCACCGGAATCGATGGCCAGACCGAGCCTTTCGACGATGAAGGGGAACCGCGCCTCGGTGAATTCGGTCGGCAGGTTCCGCGAATCGGGTACCACATGGATGGTGTCCTCGCCGTCCGCGTAGTACCGACCGCCCGATCCGCCGCCCAGCACCTCGCGCAGCAGATACGGCCGGCCATCGGCGTCGGTGCCGTAGACACCGGTGTACCTGATCGTCTCCTGGTCGGCCGGCATCCTGCCGCCCACCGCCTTCGCGAGCACCCCGGCCAACACCCCGAGCAACCGCAGGATGACGAACGTTCGCGCATTGGTCGGCGCCGGGAAGATCGGCGTGAGCAGCGTTCCCTTTGCCGGGAAACGCATCTCGATCAGCGGGACCACCCCCTCATTGACCTCCAATTCGGCCATCCGGTCCGGTGAGTCCGCGAGGTTCCGCAGGATCGGGGCGAGCCATTTGGCCAGGAAGACGCCGCCCGAGTAGTCCGCGCAGTGGTTGATCGGCCCTTTGGCCTGCGCCGAGGTGCCGGTGAAATCCAAGATCAGCCGCCCGTCGGTGATCCCGTCACCGGCCGAGAGTTTGGTCAGGGTGATCCGTTGGGTGTGCAGCCGCGGTTCGTCGACCCCGTCGTGTTCGGCGTAGTCCTCCCACACGTACTCGCCGTCCGGGATCTTGGACAGCAACTCGGTCCGGTAGGTGCGGGTGGTGGCCTGCAGGATGGCCTCGAAGGCGGCCTCGATCGACGCCCGGCCGTACCGGTCGAAGAGCTCGGCCAGCCGCCGTGCCCCCATCAGACAGGCGGCGCATTCGGCATCCAGATCGGCCGAGAGCGACTCCGGCATGCGGGAATTGCGGGTCATGATCTTGAGCGCCGCCTCGTTCGGCACCCCGGCCGCCCACAGCCTGATGGGCGGCACCATCAGGCCCTCCTCGAATACGCTGGTGGCGTGCGAGGGCATGGAACCGGGGACGGTTCCGCCGATGTCGTCGTGGTGCCCGAAGGCCTGGACGAACGCCACCACCTCGCCGGAGTGGAAGACCGGGACCGTCACGCACAGGTCGGGCAGATGCCCGATGCCGCCCTCGGACAGGTACACGTCGTTGTGGAAGTACACGTCGCCGGGCGCCATCTCGGCGATCGGGTAGTCCCGCACCACCGGCTGTACCAGCGCCGAATACGAGCGACCGGTGAGTTTGCGCATCCTCGCGTCATGGATGCCGGCCCGGAAGTCGTGTGCGTCGCGGATCATCGGCGAGCGGGCGGTGCGGCCGATCGCCGTCTCCACCTCCGCCTCGACCGAAACCAGGGTACCGGCCACGATTTCGACCAGCACCGGATCGATGGCCGTGCCGGGGGGGTGCCCCGGATTCTGCGCAGTGCCGGTGGCGGTCGTGCGCGCGCCCGTCATGCCGCCCCCACCCGGTTGATGATCAGGTTGCCGAACCGGTCGACAGTCGCCCGGAACCCGGGGAGCAGCGGCACCGTGGACCCGAATTCCTGGATCACCGCGGGACCGTCGACGGCATCCCCGGCGCCCAGCGTGGACCGGTCGTCGATGCGGGCCTGCGTCCAGTCGCCGAAATAGACCCGGCGGACGCCCAGGTCAACCGCAGCCGGATCGCGCCTGCCGCCGGTGATCTCACGGATCTCCGGACGTGGGATCGGGCCGACACCGGTGACCCGCAGGTTGACCCACTCCACCCGCTGGTCGACCTTGTCGCGAAAGTCGTAGCCGTACAACGCCCGATGCGCCTTGTGGAAGGACTCCACCACCGCATCTGCCCAGTCGCGGCCGACCTCGGCGTCGGGGCAGGCCACCCGCACCTCGAACGCCTGCCCCACGTAGCGCAGGTCCGCCGATCTTTCGATCACCTGGACCGGCCGAGGGAAACCCTCGCGCCGCAACGCTTCCCGGGCCTGCTCGGTCAGCTCGTCGACGATCTGCCGGACCGCGTCCAGGTCCAGGCCGTCGTCCGGCGCGACAGCCGTCCGTACGTAGTCGTTGCGAACGTCGACGGTCAGCAACCCGTAGGCCGAGACATTTCCCGGGTTCGGCGGCACCACCACCGAGGCGATGTCCAGGATGTCCATCAACCGGCAGGCGAGCAGCGAGCCGGAGCCACCGAAGGTGACCATCGGAAAGTCCCTGACGTCCAGACCGCGTTTGGTGGTGACCCGGCGCAGCGCGTTGGCCTGATTCCAGGCGGAGATCTCCAGGACGCCGGCCGCACAATCCGCCACCGACAGGCCGAGCGGCCCGGCGACCGCGGCCAGCGCGGCCGTCGCGGCGCCGACGTCCAACGGTATCTCCCCGCCGAGCAGGTGTGGCGGGATCCGGCCGAGCATCAGGTGCGCGTCGGTCACCGTTGGTTCGGTGCCGCCGAGCGAGTAGCAGGCCGGGCCGGGGTCGGCGCCGGCCGATCGTGGCCCCACCTTGAGCGTGCCCTCCGGCGAGATCCAGGCCACCGATCCGCCGCCGGCGCCGACGGTGACCACGTCGATCATCGGGGTCTTCGCGGGGAACGGGCCGACCGAGCCCTCCGTGGTCAGCGAAGGCCGGCCGCCGGTGATCACCGTGACGTCGGTGGAGGTGCCACCGCCGTCGCAGGTCACCACACTGGGATAGCCGGCCCCGGCCGCGATCCTCGCCGCACCCAGCGCTCCGGCCGCCGGGCCGGACAGCACCGTGCTGATCGGCTGGTGGACCACCTCGTGCGCGGAGAGCACCCCGCCGTTGGACCGCATGATCGAGAACGGCAACTCCCGGTCGCCGGCCAGCGCGGCCAGCCGGTCGGCTATGCCCGAGACATACCGGGCCACTGTCGGTTTCACGGCCGCGTCGATCAGCGTCGTCATCGCCCGCTCGTACTCCCGGTACTCCGGCAGCACCCGCGAGGACAGCGACACCACGGCCTCGCCGTACTCTTCGGCGATCACCTCACCCATCAGCTCCTCGTGCGCGGGGTTGGCGTAGGAGTGCAGGAAACAGACGGCCAGCGTGCTGATCCCGCGCTCCCGGAAGAACCGGACGGCCCGCACCGCGGACCCGCGATCGAACGGCCTGATCTCGGCGCCGCGGTGGTCCAGCCGGCCATCAACGGTGCGCACCAGGTCGGCGGGCACGATCCGGTCCGGCTTCACCCAGAAATAGGAATTGCCGTAGCCGTCCGGGACGGATTGCCGGGCGATCTCCAGCATCGACTCGTACCCGGTGGTGGTGATGAAACCGAGCGCGCCGACCTTGCCCTGCAGCAGTTGGTTGGTGGCGACAGTTGTTCCGTGCAAGACCGATTCGACGTCGTCCGGCGTCTCCCCGATCAGTTCGAGGATCTTTGTGATGGCGGCGAGGAAGCCGTCGGCGGGATCGGCGGGGGTGGATGGGGTTTTGGTGCTGGTGACCTGCCCGGTCCGGGTGTCGACCGCGACCACGTCGGTGAAGGTGCCGCCGGTGTCCACCCCGATCCGGATGTGCGGCGCAGGTCGCAGGGTAGGCCCGGTTCGGGTATCCGGCCCGGTTCGGGCGGCCGATTCGGTCCTGCCGGGCGGCCGGGTACTCGCGCGGCTGTCCGTCACCGGATCATGATGCCCCGCCGACGGGGCGCCCGCCGGGCTCACGGGGAGTTCTCCCACCGCCCGAGCGTCCGGGTGCGACGAGTTGCGGCGAGAAATCGGTCATGCACGGGTCCGATTCGCGCGAAAAGTCGCTGCAACTCGCGCACATCCGCCCGGGGGCGCCGGGCGTCAGGTGAGGTACCGGTAGGCCGCCGACCCCGGCAGGATCCGTTCCACCTCCATCGGCGCAGTCTGCATCCTGGCCAGCAACGCGGGAAGCCCGTCGGCGGAACCGATCTCGACACCGACCAGGGCCGGCCCGGTCTCCCGGTTGTTCCGCTTGACGTATTCGAACAGGGTGATGTCGTCATCGGGCCCGAGGACTTCGTCCAGGAAACGGCGCAACGCCCCGGGCTCCTGGGGGAAATCCACCAGGAAGTAGTGCTTCAGGCCCAGGTGCACCAGCGACCGCTCGACGATCTCGCCGTACCGGGATACGTCGTTGTTGCCGCCGGTGACCAGCACGACCACCGTGCACCCGGGCGGGACGTCCAGGGCGGGCAGCGCGGCGACCGCCAGCGCCCCGGCAGGCTCGGCGACGATGCCCTCGTTCTGGTAGAGCCGGAGCATCTCGGTGCAGATGGCGCCCTCGTCGACGTCGATCACCTGCACCCCGGCTGCCGCGATGATCTCGTACGGCAGCGCGCCGACCTGCCGGACCGCGGCGCCGTCGACGAACGGGTCCAGGACCTCCAGCCGGACCGGGCCGCCGGCCGTCAGCGCCGCGCGCATCGAGGGGGCGCCGGCCGGCTCGGCCCCGATCACCCGCACCCAGGGCGCGCGCTCGCGCAGATAGCTGACGATGCCCGCGATCAGCCCGCCGCCACCGACCGGGACGATCACCACGTCCGGGGCGCGGCCCCACTGCTGCAACAGTTCTCGGATGACGGTGCCCTGGCCGGCGATGGTGCGCGGGTCGTCGAACGGCGGCACCAGCACGGCGCCGGACTCCGCGGCGTGGGTGGCCGCGGCAAGCGCGGCATCGTCGAAGGTGTCGCCGGTCAGGACGAGTTCCACCGTGCCGGCGCCGTGCGACAGGATGCGGTCCCGCTTCTGCCGGGGCGTGGTGTTGGGCAGGTAGATCCGCCCCTTGATGTCCAGCGCCCGGCAGGAGAAGGCGACACCCTGCGCGTGGTTGCCGGCGCTGGCACAGACCACCCCGGCGCCCCGCTCCTCGGGACTGAGCTGGGACATCAGGTTGAACGCCCCGCGCAGCTTGTAGGACCGGACCACCTGCAGATCCTCCCGCTTGAGCAGCACCGTGGTCCCGGTCTCGGCGCTGAGCCGCGGGCACACCTCCAGCGGCGTCAGGGCGGCGACGCCGGCGATCCGGCGGGCGGCGGCGTCGATGTCGGCTGCCGTCACCCGCTGTCGGCGGGCAGCC
>Ga0208588_1000029_pt1 | contig 40773 bp, 36 predicted proteins | sample NGESurshal092012_8_FD_184483 | JGI IMG/M metagenome (GOLD analysis project Ga0208588, IMG submission 184483) | Arctic peat soil microbial communities from Barrow, Alaska - NGEE Surface sample 415-3 shallow-092012 (SPAdes) | ecosystem: Environmental > Terrestrial > Soil > Wetlands > Peat ...
GGCGACCAGCCCGTATTCGGTGAGCTGCTGGCGGATCTTGTCGGGGTTGGCCCCCTCCTTGTCGATCTTGTTGATCGCCACCACGATCGGCACGTCGGCGGCCTTGGCGTGGTTGATCGCCTCGACCGTCTGCGGCATCACGCCGTCGTCGGCCGCGACCACCAGAACCACGATGTCCGTGGACTTCGAGCCGCGGGCCCGCATGGCGGTGAACGCCTCGTGGCCCGGGGTGTCGATAAAGGTGATCAGCCGCTCTTCGCCGTTCAGGTGGGTTGCCACCTGGTAGGCACCGATGTGCTGGGTGATACCGCCGGCCTCCTTGTCCACCACGTGGGTGTTGCGGATGGCGTCGAGCAGCTTGGTCTTGCCGTGGTCGACGTGACCCATGACGGTGACGACCGGCGGCCGGATGACCAGATCGCTCTCGTCGCCCTCGTTCTCGCCGTAGCTCAGGTCGAAGGAGTCCAGCAGCTCGCGGTCCTCGTCGTCCGGAGAGACGATCTGGACCTCGTAGCCCATCTCGGAGCCGAGCAGTTCCAGGATGTCGTCGGACACCGACTGGGTGGCGGTGACCATTTCCCCGAGGTGGAACAGCGCCTGCACCATCGAGGCCGGGTTGGCATCGATCTTGTCCGCGAAATCGGACAGCGATGAGCCACGCGCCAGCCGGACGACGCTGCCGTTGCCACGGGGCAAGGCCACGCCGCCGATCGACGGCGCCTGCATGTTGTCGAATTCCTGACGGCGCTGCTTCTTGGACTTGCGGCCCTTGCGGGCCGGGCCACCCTGGCGTCCGAAGGCACCGGCCGCTCCACCGCGACCGCGACCGCCGCCGCCGGGGCGGGCACCGCCGCCGCCGGGACCACCTGTCGAGCCACCGGGACCACCGCGGTACCCACCGCCACCGCCGCCGGGAGCACCGGCACCGGCACCGGCACCACCGGGACCGCGGTACCCACCGCCGGCGCCGGGAGCGCCACCGGGACGACCGGCGCCACCGGGGGCCGGACGACCGCCGGGAGTGCCTGGTCGGGGAGCGCCGCCGGGAGCGCCCGGACGGACCCCACCGGGTCCGGGCCGGGTACCTGGCGCGCCTGTTCCCGGCGCACCGCCGGGCCGGCCGGCCGGTGGACGCGGGACGCCGGGCACGCCACCGGGACGTGGCGGCGCGTTGCGCGGCTGGTTGACGCCGAACGGGTTGTTCCCCATCCGCGGCGGCCGGGGAGCGCCGGGCACGCCACCGGCCGGCCGGGCCGGGCGGGGCGCTGCCGACTGGCCCTCGGGTCGAGCTGCCGCGGCCGGCGCATCCGCTCGAGCGGCCGGCGCGACCGGACTGTCCTGGGTGGGCCGGGCGGGAGCGCCGTTGGCCACTGCCGGAGCGCTGGGCGCCGACTGGAAGCCTGGCCCGGCTGATCCGGTGACCGGGGCGGAGCTGGCGGGCGCGGGCGCCGCTGCCGACGCCGCGGCGGGCGCCACCCTGTTGGGCGGGGCCACCGGTGTCTGCGCCGGTCGGCTCGGTGCCGGAGCCGGTGCGGCCGCGGCGGGTTCCGCCGGTGCCGTCGCCGGCCGGGCGACCGGGGCCGGGGCGGCCGGTCGCGCGACCGGGGTTCCGGGACGACCAGGACCGCCGGCCGGGGCCGGTGAAGTCCTGGGGGCCGCCGCACCATTGGTGGTCAGATCCGCCTTCGCCGACGCCGGCTTGGTGGCCGGGAAGGCGTCCCGCAGCTTGCGGACGACGGGGGCCTCGATGGTCGAGGACGGGGACTTGACGAACTCACCCAGGTCGGTGAGTTTCGCCATGATCTCTTTACTGGTCTTGCCGAGCTCTTTCGCAAGCTCGTGGACGCGGGCCTTGCCTGCCACTGCTCTCCTTAGGGTGAGGGCGGCGGCCGGTTCGGAACGTCCGCTCGCCCTTAGTTGTGCCGGGTGCTGCTCATTGCTGCTTCACGGCGTGCTCACGTTTGGGTCGACCTGCTTTCTTCCATCAGGCGGCTCGGTGATCGGGGTGCCGATGGCGGCCCGATCGGTGGATCCGCTCTCCCCGGACTGAAGGAGCGTGCGGACCTCGGTGGTGTCGAGGTGTTCGGCGTCGATCTTAGGGACCCGAAGGGCCCTGCCGAACGCCCGACGGCGCTCTGCCGCGTCCAGGCACCCCAGGACGGGGTGCAACCACGCTCCCCTTCCAGGGAGGCGGCGCCGACGATCGGGAATGACTACCCCGCCGACGGCCACGACACGCAGTAATTCGGTGGCCAGTTCCCGGGTCCGGCAGCCGATGCAGGTCCGCACCGGACCGGAGGGTCCAGCGGGATCTACAACGGCGTCCGGGGCCGACGAACGGGCCGACATGGGAGTCTACCGCCTTCGTGATCGAATCGAGGACGCCACCGGATCGGCGTCACTGCAACTGGAATTTCTCGGCATGCGGCGCGCCACCGGTCGCGGCGCGCCGCCGGTCCGGGCGCGCCGCTACCGGCCCCCCGACGGGTCAGGGCTGGGCCGGCTCGGCCTGCGCCGGCTCCGGCGCCGCGTCACTGCGGATGTCGATCCTCCAGCCGGTGAGCCGGGCCGCCAGCCGGGCGTTCTGCCCCTCCTTACCGATGGCCAGGGACAGCTGGAAGTCCGGCACCACCACCCTGGCCGCCCTGGCGATCGGGTCGACCACCGTCACCGACATCGCCCGGGCCGGGGACAGCGCGTTCCCGACGAAAGTGGCCGGATCGTCGTCGTAGTCGATGATGTCGATCTTCTCGCCGCCCAACTCGCTCATCACGGCGCGGACCCGGGCGCCCATCGGCCCGATGCAGGCGCCCTTGGCGTTCACCCCCTGCACCGTCGGCCGCACGGAGATCTTCGACCGGTGGCCGGCCTCCCTGGCCACCGCCGTGATCTCCACCGAGCCGTCGGCGATCTCCGGCACCTCGAGCGCGAACAGCTTTCGGACCAGGCTCGGGTGCGTCCGGGACAGGGTGATCTGCGGGCCGCGTGGGCCGCGGGAGACGGAGACCACGTAGCAGCGCAGCCGCTGGCCGTGCACGTAGGTCTCCCCCGGTGACTGCTCGGCGGCCGGGATGATGCCCTCGACGTCGCCCAGGCTCACCACGACGACGCCGCGCGCGTTCACCTTGGCGTCGGCGGACACCGTACCGGTGATCAGATCGTGCTCACGACCGGCGAAATCACCGAAGGTGCGTTCGTTGTCGACGTCGCGCAGGCGCTGCAGGATGACCTGCCGGGCGGTGGTGGCCGCGATCCGGCCGAAGTCCTCCGGGGTGTCGTCCCACTCGCGGACGACCTCGTCGCCGGATTCGCTGGTCTCCGCCGTCTCCTGCGCCCAGACCCGGATCTCGCCCGTCTTCCGGTCGATCTCCACCCTGGCGTGACCGGCGTGCCCCTGGGTGTGTCGATACGCGGTGAGCAGCGCCGTCTCGAGGGTGTCGATCAGCGAACCGAGTTCGATGCCTTTTTCCTTCTCGACCGCGCGCAGGGCGGCGATGTCCACGTTCATCTGCTCACGCCCCCACCGGCATTGTCGAGTTCATTGACATCATCCTGAACGTCGTCGTGGTCGGTGGTGTCACCGTCCTGGAGGTCACCGTCCTCGTCGTCACCGTCCTCGTCGTCACCGTCCTCGTCGTCACCGTCCTGGAGGTCACCGTCCCCGTCGTCACCGTCCTCGTCGAGATCCCGCGCCGCCTCGATTCCCAGCACCTCCAGCACCGCGGCGGAGGGCCGGCTGAACTCCACCTCGACCCTGGCCCGCTCGATCTCGGCGAACGGCACCTCGACCCGGGAGAGGCCTTGACGGCCGGACAGAACGAGTTCGACCGCTGTGTCGCCGACGGCCAGCAGGTGTCCGCTCAGCTCGCGGCCGTCCACGGTGACCAGGGCGAGGAGCCGGGTGCGCGCCCGGCGGAAGTGCCGGGGCAGGGTGAGCGGCCGGCCGATGCCTGGGCTGGTGACCTCGAGGGTGTACGGCGCGGCGCCGGTGGGATCGTCATCGCCGGAGTCGTCCAGCCGCTCGGCGATCGCCCTGCTGATCGCCGCCGCCGCATCCAGGGTGACGCCTCCGTCGGCGTCGACCACCACCCGAACCACCCGCCGGCGCCCGGCGGATCGCACCGCGAGTTCCTCCAGGTCGTATCCCGCAGCGGCCGTCACCTCGGTGACGACCTCCCGCAGCCGACGTTCGTCGCCGGATCCCATTGCTGCCTCCTCCTGTGCAGCCATACCGACCCAGCGGCCCGCGGTGTGCAGTTGTCCCGACCCACAGCCCGCCCGACGGTGCCGGCGACCAGAGGGGAAGCCTATCGGGCTTCCGGCGCCCCGCCGCCCGATCGGTCCGCCCCAGCCCCGCCCGAGCCCCGCCCCAGCCCCGCCCTCGTCCGCCGTCATCTGCGGTGGTCAGCCTTGCGTCGGTCGCCGCAGCAACCGCGCGTACGGGACGGAGCACCGGGGCCGGGCTGACATGATGGGCGGGTGGCAACAGCTCCCGGCACGCCGATCTCCCGGCGTGCGCTCCTCGTCGGCGCCGGCTCGTTCGGCGCCGGCGCGCTGCTCGTCGTGTCCGGCTGCAGCTATTTCGGCAGCAACGAGCCGGCCGCACCGACCATCGACCTGGCACCGACGGCACTGGACCCGATCAACGGGCTGATCGCCACCACCCGGCTGCACCTGCTGCGGCTGAACGCCGCGATCGCCGCCGACGCCACGGACGCGCCGCGGCTGACCCCGCTGCGGGACGACCGGCAGGCCCACCTGACGGCGCTCGAGGCGGAGTACGCCCGGCTGCACCCGACAGACCCATCCGCGACCGCGGTGGCCACCGGCGCGCCGGCCGCCCCGACCACCGGAGCCGTCACCGTGCCCGACTCACCGGAAGGCGTCGTCTCCGCCGTCCGCGGCGACGCCGCCACCGCGCAGGTCCAGTTCACCGATGCCATCTCCGCGGCGTCCCGTTACCGGGCCGCGTTGTTCGGCTCGATCGCGGCCTCGCTGGCCAGCCACCGGGCGGTGCTTGCGTGACCAGCCCGACCCCAACGCCCCCCGCCGGCGCCTCCGGGACCCCTTCGGCGAGCGGGTCGACCGCTCCGGCCGGCGCCTCCGGCTCACCGAGTCCGGTGACGGCGGCCCCGACCACCCCGCCGCCCGGCCCGCTGACGCCGGATGCGCTCGCCGCGTTGCAGTCCGCGTTGTCGGCCGAGCAGGCCGCGGTCTGGGCCTACGGTCTGGTCGCGGCCTACGCCCGTGACCAGGCGGCGATGGTCGCCGAGGCCCGCTCCGGCCACCTGCTGCGCCGCGACGCGACGTCGGCGCGGATCGTCGCCAGCGGCGCGACCGCACCGGAACCCGCTGCGGCCTACCAGGTTTCGGTCGCCGTGACGGACCCCGGGTCGGCCCTGATGCTGGCTCAGGACATCGAGACCGATGCCGCGGCGGCGTGGCGGGTGGTCATCGGCTCGACCGATGACGCGGAGTTGCGGGGCTTCGCGCTCAGCGGGCTGTCCGACGCCGCCGTGCGACTGGCGATGTGGAAGCAGGTCGTCGGCACCAGCCCGGCTACCGTGCCGTTCCCCGGCCAGAGCTGACCCGGGCACACCGGCCGAGCCTGTCGACCGTCGCCGTCGCGCGGGCCGTCGCCGCCGCGCCGGCCGGACCCAGCCCCGGCCGGCAGCCGTCACACCGCTCTGTCCTCCCGCAGATGCCCGGTGCGCACCACGGTGACCACCTCGCCGGCCACCTCGGCCAGCGCGATCTCGCGTTTGTCGCCGGAGCGCCGGTCCCGCAGTTCCACCACACCGGCGGCCACCCCGCGGCCGACCACCACGATGGTCGGCACCCCGATCAACTCGGCGTCGGTGAGCTTCACCCCGACCGAGGCGTTACGGTCGTCCAGCATCACCCGGATGCCGACGCCGTCCAGTGCGCGCGCGAGATCCTCGCCGGCGTCGAACATCTCCTGGCCCTTGCCGGCGATCACCACGTGCACGTCGGCGGGGGCCACCTCGCGGGGCCAGATCAGCCCGCGGTCGTCGTGCGAGTTCTCCGCGATGGCGGCCACCGCCCTGGACACGCCGATGCCGTACGAGCCCATGGTCACCGTGACCAGCTTGCCGTTGACATCCAGCACCTTGAGGTCGAGCGCGTCGGCGTACTTGCGACCCAGCTGGAAGATGTGGCCCATCTCGATGCCGCGGGCGCTGATCAGGGCGTGCCCGCAGACCGGGCACTCGTCGCCGTCCCGGATCTCAGCGGCCTGGATGGTGCCGTCCGTGCTGAAGTCCCGGTCGGCGACCAGCCCGATCACGTGCCGGCCCTGCTCGTCGGCGCCGGTCACCCAGCTCGATCCGGGCGCGACGCGGGGGTCGATCAGGTACCGGATGCCGGACGCGCGGTAGGCGCCGAGCACCCCGGGCCCGATGTAGCCCTTGACCAGCGACGGATTGGCCGCGAAGTGCGCCTCGGTGAACGGCTCGACCTCGGCGGGGGCGACCTGCGCCTCCAGCCGTTTCGGGTCGACCTCGCGATCGCCGGGCAGGCCGATGGCCAGCGGCTCGGTGCTCCCGTCCGGGTGCCGCAGCAGCACCAGGACGTTCTTCAGCGTGTCGGCGGCCGCCCAAGGCCGGTCGGTGCGCGGAAAACGTTCGTTCAGCACGGCCACCAGGGTGTCGATGGTCGGGGTGTCCGGAGTGTCCTCGACGTGCGCGGGCTCGAGCCCGGAGGCATCGATCGGCGCGGCGGCGGGGATCTGCACGGCCTCCACGTTCGCCGCGTAGTCGCAGTTGGAGCACCTGACGTAGGTGTCCTCGCCGACCTCGGCGTCGGCCAGGAATTCCTCGGAGACCGACCCACCCATCGCGCCGGACATCGCGGCCACGATCACGTACCGCAGGCCCAGCCGATCGAAGATCCGGACGTAGGCCTCCCGGTGCCGCCGATAGGCGGCCGCCAGCCCGGCGTCGTCCAGGTCGAACGAGTACGAGTCCTTCATGACGAATTCCCGGCCGCGCAGGATCCCGGCCCTGGGCCGCGCCTCGTCCCGGTACTTGGTCTGGATCTGGTAGAGCGAGAGCGGCAGGCTCTTATAGGACGACACGATGTCCTTGACCAGCAGCGTGAACATCTCCTCGTGGGTGGGCCCGAGCAGGTAGTCGGCCCCCTTGCGGTCCTTGAGCCGGAAGAGGTTGTCGCCGTATTCGGTCCACCGCCCGCTGGCTTCGTACGGTTCCCGGGGCAGCAACGCGGGGAAGTGGACCTCCTGGGCGCCGATGGCGTCCATCTCCTCGCGGACGATCGCCTCGATGTTGCGCAACACCCGGTACCCGAGCGGCAGCCAGCTGTAGATGCCGGGGGCGGCGCGGCGGACGTATCCGGCGCGCACCAGCAATCGGTGGCTGGGCACCTCGGCGTCCGCCGGATCCTCCCGCAGGGTTCGCAGGAACAGCGTGGACAGGCGTGTGATCACCGCGGGACTCCTTGAAAGTGCGTCCTTCCGCGGCCGCGGAAGGCAGTGCGCGGGTCAGCCTAGTGCGACCAGGACGGCCGGCCGGCCGGCCCGTGGGAACAGGGACGCCGGGGACTCCGGGCGGCCGGAACTCGCCGGTCGGAACCGTGGGTCCCGGCTCGTCAGAACCGCCGCCCGACGGCCCGGCTGCCGCCGACCGTGGTGAAGCCGGCCCGCTCGTAGAGCCGGCCGGCGCCGGTCGGGGAATCCGCGTCGACGCCCAGTTCGGCATAGCGGTAGCCGTTATCGGCCATCCCCTGCAGCGTGCGGGCCAGCAGCGCCGCAGCGATGCCGCGGCCGCGTGCCGACCGGCGGGTGCCGACCCGGGCCACGTACCCCGTCCGGTACCCACGCGCCGCGGTGTCTGCCTCGAATTCCGACGACAGGACGAATCCGACGACGGCGCCCTCGATCAGCGCCAGATGGCTGTGCGCCGGCCGGAAGGAGGCGGAATCGGCGTACTCGGCGCGCCACCGGGCCGCATCCGTCGGCAGCGAACCCCAGTGGTCGGCGAACGATTCGTTCGACGCCAGGCGGACGTCCTCGTCGTCGGCGGGTCTGTACGGCCGGATCCGCACCCCGGCCGGCCCCGGGACGGGCCTGACCGGCTCGACCAGATCCCGGCGCATCCGGAAGAAGTACCGCCAGGTCTGGTAGCCGGCCGCCTCGACCAGTGCGGCCGTCCGGTGCCGATCACCCTCCACCCAGATCTTGTGCTCGCCGGGCAGACCGGGCGAATCCTGATCGCGGATCGCGACGACGCGGTCCTCGAGTTCGGCGAGCAGTGTGCGGCCGATGCCGCGGCCGGTGTAGTCCGGGTGAACGCCGGCCCAGTGGTAGGCCCGGAACTCCGCGGCCGGCGGGCTGATCCGCGACCAGCCGAACGCGACCAGCCGACCCCCGTCCAGCACGCCGACGCTGGCCCGGTCGAGATCGACGCCGGGGGCGGTCATTTCCTCGACGACGTCCGGCTCACCGAACGCCTCGTCCACCGGCTCGGACCGTTCCATCGAGGCCAGGATCGCGGTGATCGCGCCGGCGTCGGCGACCCCGAGCCCGCGGTGGGTGAGAATGTCCGGCATGCCGCGCACGGTAACGCCGGCCGAGCGCGCCCGGCCAGGGATTTACCGCCGCACGCCAACGATCGGCAGGCCACCGGCGTGGCGTCGACGTCGAGATAGCGGCTGGGAGAGCGGCGATCCCGGCGATGCGCCGACGGGGACGGCGACGCATCGCCCGGCCGGGCGTCACCGGCCGCCACCCTAAGACCGTCGTCATTAGCGAGCTCACTCGGCGATGTCCGGCCGCACCACCATGACCGGCCAGATCGCGTGGGTGATCAGGCCCTGGCTGGTGGAGCCGAGGATCATCCCGGTCAGCCCGCCGCGCCCATGGCTGCCGACGATCATCGCTTGCGGATGCCGACCGGTGGGCAGACCCAGTCCGTAGTCGAGCAGCGCCTTCGCCGGTCGGCCACGCAACACCACCTGGCGGACCGCCACGTCCGGGTACTTCTCGACCCACCCGGCGATCTGTTCGGACAGCACCGCGTGCGCTTCCTCGATCTCGAAATCGCCGATACGGGTTGCGCCACGGACGAATCCGCGGATGGCGGCGTCGTCCCAGACGAGCGCGGCGATAAGGTCGACCCCGCGGACGGCGGCCTCGTCGAAGGCGAAGCGGACGGCGGCCTCGCTGTTTGCGGACGCGTCGACGCCGAGCAGGATCGGGCCCTTCGAGGTGTTCTCCGCGGCGGCGAAGCCGGGCGGCACGATCGCGACCGGAGACCGGCCGTGCGCGGCGACGTGCAGGGCCACGGAGCCGAGCAGCACCTCCGGGATCCGGCCGTGTCCACGGCTGCCGATGACGGTCAGGCTGGCCACCCCGGAGGCTTCGACCAGGGCTTTCCGCGGATCCGCGTGCACCAGTGAGGTGCTGATGTCAAGCTCGGGTTCGGTGCCGGCGATCGTGCGCGCGACCCGGTCCAGCAGGTGCTGGCCGGCGGCCACGACGGCCTCCCCCATGTCGGGCGGGAAGGCATATCCCGGGTAGCCGACGATCGGCACGGTGTAGCTGTGCACCAGGCGCAGCGACAGGTGCCGACGACGAGCCTCCTGCGCCGCCCATTGGGCCGCGACCAGGGCTTCGCCCGACCCGTCGATTCCCGCGACGACGACTGCTGGCCGGCTGTTGCCGATCATGACTGTCCCTTTCCCCAGTGACTTCGTCGAGGTCCTGCTCGAGCCACTGTCCTTCTCGCGCACGGTGCTTGCCGTGCACGGTGCTGCTCACGAACGTGGTTGGCGCGCATGTGCTGCTGCCACTCCACTCCACTCCACTCCAGGATCCTCACGACCGCGCCCGGACGGTCAGAGGCGAAAGTCCTGTGGCGGTGAACTTTCCGCGTGCGTCCCGGAATTCCGGAACGAGCCGGACCTCCCCTCGGCCTGCCTGTCCGGCGCTCCTCAATCGCGTGACAGGCGTTGGCGGACTGAGACTCTCACGGCAGTCGCGGGACCCGGCGGGAAGACCTGTCGGCGGTGCAGAAGCTCACCGGTCTTGCCCGGCCATCCGGCAATGAGCGATCCTTATGAGCACGGTCACCATTCTTGATGAGCTAATTAGCCAGAATAGCGCTAATCTTGCTAACAGGACCGGTGATCACGCCGCATTCCGGCGTCGTGCCACCGGCGACCGCAACAATGAATCGGGGACACACGTGAGACACGCCGGACCCGTGCAGGCTCGATCGGACTGCCAGCTGCCGACCCGGCAGGGCGGCCTTGAGAGCGCGAGATCACTTCCCCAACAACCTCTTTCACCAGGCAGCGTCGATTCGACGCTGCGCAAACTGCCGTCCAGCGGATGGGCGAGCGGCTGGACCGGGCGACGTGACCGCGCGCTCCTGGTGCTGTCCCAGATGGCCGGGCTTTCCTTCGACAACATCGCAGAACTCACTGTGGGTGACATCTCCGTGGCGGAAGGCGTCGCAATCATCCGGACGCCCGGAGGCACCACAACGCTGCATTCCGCCGACGATGCGCTGATCTGCGGTCCGTGTGCGCTGGCGCGCTGGGTGCGGGCCCTCGACCTGACCTCGGTCTACCCGAACACCTGCGTCGTCGCCGCGGTCATCGCCCGGGCTCCGGCGCTGACGCCAGGATCGCCGCACCTGTGCGAGGGCACCGTCACGGTCACCGACGCCACCCGATCGATGCCCATCCTGCCCGGCACGGACCAATGGGGGCTGCTCGAGCCCCGCGTCAGGACCGCCCCCGGCAGGACCGTCCTGGGCAAGACCGCTTCGGGCAAGACCGCTTCGGGCAAGGCCGCGTCGACCTCGGCGACCGCTCTCCAGCCGCCGACCACCTTCGATCGGCGGGCCCCGCGCCCGGCGGGCGGCGACGTCGCATTGCGCAGGTCGAATTATTCCCGGGCCGACCGGGAGCGGCCCGTTGCCCAGTCCGATGCCGTCGCGCACCGGCTGGCGGGTCGCACCCGGCAGCTGCTCGACCACGATCGCCTCACAGCGTCCTGAGCTGACCGCCCGGATCACCCGACACCGGTGACCGGGCAACAACTTCCGGCGCAGGGAGCGACTACCATTCGGTCGGCACGGCACGCCGCGACTGTGCTGTTCCGGTCCTTCGACGGTCCCTCAGCAGCCGCCTGCCGGCCGGCCGGGTGTGACCACAGTCACAGCCGATAGCTCAGGCCGTTAGCAGGGCGGAAAGCTAGCCTGCTAAGGGCGAGTATCAGAGGTTCTTTCGCCGCGGACCGCAAGTTGCTCAGGACAGAGCCCGTTGCCCTGGGCCCATGACCGACTCTCATCCAGGTGCGACTCACCGCGTCCGCTCATCCGGGCGCAACCACTGACCAGTGGCTCACAGAACTTGCGGAGGTAGCCCACCATGACTTCAACCGTGATCGTTGCCGGGGCCCGGACACCCATGGGTCGATTCAACGGCGCCCTGGCCTCGGTCCGCGCGACGGACCTCGGTGGGGTGGCCATTCGCGGCGCCCTGGAGCGGGCGGGTGTGCCAGCTGCCGACGTCGACTATGTGCTCATGGGTCAGGTGCTGCAGGCCGGTGTCGGACAGATCTCCGCTCGCCAGGCCGCAGTGGCCGGCGGCATCGCGATGGACGTCCCAGCGGTCACCATCAACAAGGTGTGCCTGTCCGGGATGCATTCGATCGCGCTGGCGGATCAGCTGATCCGGGCCGGCGAGTTCGACATCGTGGTGGCCGGCGGCATGGAATCCATGAGCCGCGCGCCGCACCTGCTCACCGGGTCGCGCTCCGGCTTCAAGTACGGCGACATCACCATGGTCGATCACCTCGCGTACGACGGTCTGCACGACATCTTCACCGACGTCCCGATGGGCCAGCTCACCGAGACCACCAACGATCTGCTCCCGGTCAGCCGGCTCGACCAGGACTCCTTCGCGGCCCGCTCGCACCAGCGGGCGGCCGCCGCCACCGCCGACGGGTTGTTCAAGGCCGAGATCGAGCCGATCGTCGTGCCCGGACGCCGGGGCGACGTCGTTGTCGACTCCGACGAGGGCATCCGCCCGGACACCACGGTCGAGAGCCTGGGCAGGTTGCGGCCGGCGTTCCGCAAGGATGGCACCATCACCGCGGGCACCTCGTCGCAGATTTCCGACGGTGCCGCCGCGGTGGTCGTGATGACCAGGGACGAGGCCGAGCGTCGCGGCCTGGACTGGATCGCCGAGATCACCGCGCACGGCATGATCGCCGGCCCGGATTCCTCGCTGCAGGACAAGCCGGCCCGGGCGATCCGCGCTGCCTGCGCGAAGGCCGGCATCGAGCCGACGGACCTGGACCTGGTCGAGATCAACGAGGCGTTCGCCGCCGTCGGCATCGCCTCGGCCCGACAACTCGGGATCAACGAGGACATCGTCAACGTCAACGGTGGGGCGATCGCCATGGGCCATCCGATCGGCATGTCCGGCACCCGGATCACACTGCATCTGGCCTTGGAGCTGCAGCGCCGCGGCGGCGGCCGCGGGGTTGCCACGCTGTGTGGCGGAGGCGGTCAGGGTGACGCCCTGCTGCTGACGGTGCCACCGCAGCGCTGACCCGAGAGTGCCTGTGGGGCGGTAACTATGACGATTCCGGCGGCCGTTGCCCGCCGCTGCGGGCGACGGCCGATATCCGGGACACCGCGACGGCGGTGACGGCGGTCGCAAGCAGGCCGCCGGCACCGGCCGCAACGAAGGTGACCCGCGGGTCGGTGACGGTCAGCAGCACGGCGCCCACCAGGTAGGACGTCGCTGCGGCGACGCCCACCGCCCCGTACACGACGCCGAAGACCCGGCCGATCATCGCCGGGTTGACCGCCCGCTGCAGGAACGTGGTGACCCCGATGTCGATGGCGCTCAGGCCGAGACCGCGTAGCGCCTGCACGAGAACCGCCATCACCACGGCCCAGGCCAGCCCGGTCAGCAGGTTGCCCAGGCTGCTCACCGCGCAGCCGGCGAGGAACAGCGCGGTCAACGAGGAGCCCGCCGTCCGGCGCGCCAGCACCAGGTAGCCGGCGAGCAGCCCGACAGCGACCGCGCCGTACAACAGGGCGACCGCGGAATCACCGGCGCCGAGGGTGTTCCGGGTGAGAAACACCAACGCGACGTCGTCGACGCCGTTGCAGGCGACCACCGCGACGAATCCCCCGATGATCGCCCGGATCAGCCGGGCCCGGGCCAGGTACCGCAGGCCGGCGGCAGCGTCGGAAAGCAGTGCTACCCGCGGCCCGTCGGCAGTCCCCCCGGTCGCCGCAGGCAAGGCGCCGAGCCGTACCAGCATCGCAGCGGAGATCAGGAATGTCGCCGCGTCGATGAGCAACACCCCCCGGACGCCGATGACCGAGAACAACGCGGCCGCGACCAGCGGCCCCAGGGCAGCGGCTCCGTTGGTGACGAACCCGAGCGTCGAGTTCGCCGACGACAGGTGCTGATCAGCCACCAGAGCCGGGACCGCGGATCGCACGGCAGGCTGGAATATCTGTCCGGCAACGGCGCGCAGCGCCACCAGAACGAGCAGTACCGGCAACGGCGGCAGCAGTACCGCCATCAGCACAACAGTTGCGCCCTGGACCATCTCGGCGCTCACCATGAGCCGCACCCGGTCGAAACGATCACTGAGCGCTCCGCTGAGCGGGCCCAACAGGGCAGGCGCGAAGTCGCCGACAAGGAGCAGCGCGGCGACCGCGAACGCCTGCCCGGTGCTGGTCCCGACGAAGATCAGCAGCGCGACCAGGCTGAGCGAGTCGCCGAACGAGGAGACACCACGGGCCACCCACAACCAACGGAACGCGACATTCCGCCGGAGGGCAACCGTGCCCGGATCGCCAGCGGACCGCACGGGATCGGACGACTCATCCACCGCGACTCCCGCCTCGACCCGACCGGCGGTGTGTCCGCCGCGTCAGAGTCTGCGCAAGAGAAAATCATTGGCGCAAAGGCTTTTCGACCACGATCTGACAGAGGTCGGCCGCCCCGCACGGCCGTGGCCGGTTCAGCGGAGCCTGCGCGCCGCCATCGCGGCCGCCCGCTGCCACGCACGGATGCTCAGCAAACCCAACCCGTGCAGCACGAGCGCGTCTGTCCCGACCAGCACCCTGGGCGACCCGCGGGCGGCGCCGCGCAGGATCACTTCTGCCGCGCGATCCGGCGAAGTCCTGGCCAGCACCCGGTCGAACATCTCGGCGTTACCCGCCCGCCCGGCGCCGGCGTTCACCGTGCCGTTCCGGGCGATCGCGGTTGCCACCCCACCGGGATGCACGCAGGTCACGGTCACCGGAAGCCGCGCCGCGAGCATCTCGATGCGCAGCGTCTCGGTGAATCCCCGCACCGCGTACTTGGCGGCGACATACGCGCTCTGCCCGGCCATCGGGACCAGTCCGAACAGGCTGGAGATGTTCACCAGCGCACCATCACCGGAGGCGATCAGCAGCGGCAGGAACGCCTTCGTGCCGTTGACCACGCCCCCGAAATCGATGTCGACGACGCGGTCGATGTCGGCGAACGACATACCCAGGAACTCCCCGCCGTGCGCCACGCCGGCGTTGTTGATCATCAGGTGGACGGCCCCGAATTCGGCGGTCACCGCATCGGCGTAGCTCAGCATCGCAGCCCGGTCGGCCACGTCCAACCGGTCCGCGCGTACCCGGGTACCGAGACTGTTTGCGTGGGCGACGGTGTGGGCCAATCCCTGGTCGTCGACATCGGAGATCGCCAGGGTCGCCCCCGCCGCGGCCAGGCGGTACGCCAGGGCGCGGCCGATGCCGGAAGCCGCTCCGGTGACCACTGCCACCCGGCCGGCGAAGGACCTCACGGACCGACCTCCGCGAGGCGTTCGCGTCCGAAGTCGGTACTGCCGACGGCGTCGTCGCGCACCGTGACCCGGTACGCGTCCACATCGAAACGTCGGGTCATCGCCCGGAAGCGGAAGGCGAAGTCCGGCCAGAGTGCGGTGTTGCGGCCCCGCGCATCCTGATACCAACTCGCGCAGCCGGTGGCCCACACCGTGCGTGGCATCCGCCGGGCCAGCCCCGCGTTGAACCGGTCCTGGTCCGCGGCCCGCACCTCGATGGTGGTCAGCTGGTAGCGGTCCATCACCCGCACTGCGTCCAGGAGGTAGTTGAGCTGGGATTCGATCATGTAGATCATCGACATGTTGCCCGTCCCGGTGTTCGGGCCGATCAGCGAGAACAGGTTGGGAAAGCCGGCGACCGCCGAACCCTTGTAGGCCTGCTGGCCGAACTCCCGCCACTGCTCGCCCAGCGTGCGGCCGTCGGCCCCCGTGATCAGATCGGCCGCCGGACTGTCGGTCGCCCGGAATCCGGTGGCGACGATCAGCACGTCGATCGGCCGAACGGCACCGTCGGCGGTGACGGCGGCAGCGCTGCGCAACTCGGCGATCGGCGAGGTGACCAGGTCGACGGTCTCCCGGCACAGCGCCGGGTAGTAGTCGTTCGAGAAAAGGATCCGCTTGCAGCCCAGATGGAATTGTGGGGTCACCGCGGCGCGGGTTGCGGGATCGCGGACCTGCCGGCGCAAGTGCCGGCTGGCCTGCCGGGATAGCAGATCGAGAATTCCCGGCGCGTAACAGAAAGCCAGCGAGGTTGCGTCGAATGAGGCATAGGTCAACCCGCGGCGCAACCGCTGGTAGCCGGGGACCGCCCGGAACGCCAGTCGCTGAGCGGGTGAGTAGATCCGGTTGGCACGCGGCATGATCCACGGCGCAGTGCGCTGATACACATCCAGATGCTCTGCCGTGCGGGCAATCTCGGGTACGAGCTGGATCGATGACGCGCCGGTTCCGATGACGGCCACCCGCTTCCCGGCCAGATCGACGTCGTGGTTCCACCGGGCGCTGTGGAACACCGCGCCGGCGAAGGTGTCGATCCCTGGGATATCGGGCAGTTTCGGCTCGCACAGTCCCCCGAACGCGGTGACCAGCAGGTCAGCCGTGATCACTCCCCGGCTGGTGCGCACCACCCACCGACGCGCCGCCGCGGCCCAGCGGGCAGCGAGCATCTCGCAGTGGAACAGATGACGATCCAGAGTCCCGGACAGCTGTGCGGTCCGCCGTAGGTACTGCTGGATCTCCGGCTGCGGCGCGTACACCTGCGACCAGTCGGGGTTCGGCGCGAAGGAGAACGAATACAGGTGTGACGGAACGTCACAGGCGGCGCCGGGATAGGTGTTGTCACGCCAGGTCCCGCCGACCTCGCCGCCGCGCTCGATGACCAGGAAGTCGCGGTGACCGGCCCGGTCCAGCGCGATGGCCGCGCCCAGTCCAGCGAAACCGCTGCCCACGATCAGGACCGCCACGTGCCGGGGCTCGGGTGTGCCGCCGTCAGCAACCGGGTGCATGCGGCCAGGCTAGCCCTGGCCGGGCGGTGACCACCGTGGTGATTAACCAGTTGCCGCCGGTAGGCGGACCCGCCCAGGATGATCGGAGGCCGGAGCGGATCTGGCCGCCGGACCGACCGGCCGCACGGAAGGGGACTGACGACATGACCACCGTCTTTGTGCTGTGCACACCGCAGCCCACCACCCCCCTGCGCCCGCGGTCCCACTGACCGAACGCCGACCCGCAGCACGGTCCGGCCGGGTGCTCTTCGTCCAGGAGACCCAGTGCCACGTTTTCGCATCATTCGCACGTCCAATGACCTGACCCTCAGCCCCGACGACACGGACGCCGACCACACGTTCGACGACCTGCACGACTTCGACGACCTGCACGACCATTTCGACGACGAACCGCCGGCCCGACGGCGGCGCCCGGCGCGCCCTGCGGATGTGCCCCGGCTGGTGCTGGAGGGCAGGTCCGGCCGCAGCCTGATCGACGCCGAAGGAGCCGACACCGACACCGGCACCGGCACCGGCACCGAGAGCGAGAGCGACAGCCAGCCCGGACCCGAACAGGCGAGCCCGTGCGCGGAACCCGCGGTCATCCCGTACTCCAGCTACGACATCGCCGGCCACGGGCCCGATCCGGTGCCTGATTGGCTGGTGACATCGCTCTCGGCCAGGGACACCCGGCTCGGCGTGATCAAGACCGGCAAGGAGGCCGATGTCGCGCTGCTCGACCGCTCGCTACCCGGCGGACCCGGATGCCTGTTGGCGGTCAAGACATTTCGCGGCCCGGACCATCGGATGTTCCACCGGGACGCCGGCTATCAGGAGGGTCGACGGATCCGCCGGTCCCGGGAGACCAGGGCCATGGCGAACCGCACCGGCTTCGGCCGTGAACTGCTGGCCGGCCAGTGGGCGAACGCGGAATTCGCTGCGCTGTCGAAGATGTGGAAGGCAGGCGCGCGGGTCCCGTACCCGGTGCAGCTGATCGGCTCCGAGCTGATGATGGAGTTCATCGGCGATCCGGACGGCACGGCGGCTCCCCGGCTGGCGACCTTCGACGCCACGACGTCGGTGTTCACCGACCTGTGGCACGACCTGGTGTCCTCCCTGGAGGTGCTGGCCGAATCCGGCCTCACTCACGGGGACCTGTCCGCGTACAACGTGCTGGTCGTCGAATCCGGTTGCGTGGTCATCGATCTGCCGCAGGTGGTGGACCTGGTGGCGAACCCGCAGGGCGAGGAGTTCCTGCGCCGCGACTGCCGGAACATCGCTGACTTCTTCGCCCGCCGCGGGGTGCTGGCTGCCGATGCGGAGACCCTTGCGCTGCATCTGGGCGGGCTGGCCCTGCCCTAGCGGGCCTCCCGCGCCCAGCGCCGCGCTGCCCGGGTGAGGCACTGCGCCGCGGCCCCGGGGCCCCGGCGGGTGCGGATCGCCCCGCCGGCGTAGCGTGGCCCGCGTTGTGGTCGCAACCGAAGGGATCGCCATGAGCCTGGATCGTCCTGTTGCACCGGACCCCTACGCCCTGCTCCCGGTGGTGGGATCGTTCACCCTGACCAGCCCCGACATCGCCGACGGGCAGCCGGTCGACCTCGAGTTCGTCGGCGCGGACGGCCCTGGCGGGAACAACCAGTCTCCCGCACTCGCCTGGTCCGGCTTTCCGGACGGCACCCGGTCGTTCGCGGTCAGCTGCTTCGACCCGGATGCACCGACCCCGTCCGGGTTCTGGCACTGGACCGTCGTCGACATCCCGGTGGAGGTCACCGAGCTCGCCCGGGGAGCCGGCAACTCGGCCGCGGCCCTACCCAGCGGGGCCTTCCACGTCGCCAATGACATCAACACCGTCGGTTACGACGGCCCAGCACCGCCGCCCGGCGACCAGGTGCACCGCTACTACTTCGTCGTGCACGCAGTCGACGTGCCGACCCTGGGCGTCGACGCCTCCACCAGCTCGACGGCGGTGGCGTTCAACCTGGTGTTCCACACCCTGGCCAGGGCCATCCTGGTCCCGGTGTTCTCGTACTGACCTGCGTTCCGGGCTGCTTCTCGGCCGCCGCTGGTGCTTGGCCCGCGCGTCACCTCCGGGTGCGCCACGGCCGGTCCCGCCCGGACGTGGCGCATCCCTCATCGGGCATCCGCCGGGCGAACCCTTCGTTGGCTAGCCTGGCGGCATGCACTTCGACCTGGTCATCGTCGGTACCGGCTCGGGCAACACGATCATCGGCAAGGAGTACCGCGATCTGACGATCGCCATCGTCGAGTCCGGACGGTTCGGCGGGACCTGCCTGAATGTCGGTTGCATTCCGACCAAGATGTACGTCTACCCCGCCGACGTCGCCGAATCCGCCCGTCGCGCGGCGGGGCTAGGCGTGCATGCCACCATCGACTCCGTCGACTGGCCGGCCATGCGTGACCGCATTTTCGGCCGGGTGGACGAGGTCTCCGCCAGCGGTCAGGAGTACCGCGAGGGACCGAAGTGGCCGAACATCACGGTGTTCACCGGCACCGGGCGGTTCACCGGGCACAAGGCGATGACCGTCGATCTGAACGCCGGCGGCGCCGCCGAGATCACCGCCGACCGGTTCGTGCTGGCCGCCGGCGGCCGGCCGGTCATCCCCGACATCCCAGGGCTGGACGAGGACGTCATCGGTCGGGGCGTCGTGCACACCTCCGACACGATCATGCGGATCGACGACCTGCCGAGGCGGCTGATCGTCGTCGGCGGCGGCTACATCGCCGCCGAATTCGCGCACGTCTTCGCCTCATTCGGCGTACAGGTCACCCAACTCGTGCGCGGGTCCCGGCTGCTCCGCCACCATGACGCGGACATCGCCACCACCTTCACCGACTACACCCAGCGCCGTTACGACCTACGCCGGGACACCGAGGTGTGCGGCATCAAACCGACCACCGAGGGCGGCGACGGGGTGCGCGTGTTCCTGGAGGGTCCGTACGGCGAGGGCACGGTGGACGCCGACCTGCTCCTGCTGGCCACCGGCCGCCGGCCGAATTCAGACCTGCTCAACCTCGCGGCGACCGGCGTCACCGTGGACGCTCAGCACCTGGTGATCGTCGACGACTACCAGGAGACCGTGGTCCCCGGCATCTTTGCGCTCGGCGACATCAGCTCGCCGTACGCGCTCAAGCACGTCGCCAACCACGAGGCCAGGGTGGTCCGGCACAACCTCATGCACCCAGCGGACCGGGTCACCACCGATCACCGGTTCGTCCCGGCCGCGGTGTTCACCGAACCGCAAATCGCCTCTGTCGGGCTCACCGAGGAGCAGGCGGTTCGGCAAGGGGTCGGATACGTCGTCGGCCGCCGGGACTACGGCGGCACGGCGGCCGGTTGGGCCCGGGAGGACGTCACCGGCTTCGTCAAGGTGTTGGCGGATCCGGTGACCGGTCGGTTGATCGGCGCCCATGTCATCGGACCCGAGGCCGCCACCGTCATCCAGCCCCTGATCCAGGCGATGTCCTTCGGCCAACTCGCGCTCTACGTCGCCCGGGGCCAGTACTGGATCCACCCGGCGCTGTCCGAGGTTGTGGAGAACGCGCTGCTGGCGCTGCCGAAGCCGACCGGCGGCCACTGAGCCGACCGGCAGCCACTGGGCGGTGCCGGTGCGGTTTGGCCGGCGGCGCCGGGTGGATCGATGGACCGGCCATCCTGATGCTCCGTCCGGAGCAACCGCAGATTCGTCCGGTGTCCACCGCGACGGCTGTGGGGGTGGTGTCCGGGGTGCCGGCGGAGGTGGCGTCCGTCGAGTACTTCGGCCACGACTGCCTCCTCACCGCCGACCTGCCCGGCTCCGAGCGGGCGCCGGCAATGTCGGTGACCGGCCGGTTGCTCGCCGGCGAGCACCTGACAATTGGCGCCGCCGTTGCCATCTCGGTGTCGGGAACGGCCCTGGCTTATCCGGCCGAGGCAGCCCGCGCGGTGCCGGCGGCCCGCCGGTCGCGATAGCCCAGGCCTGACAATGCCCCGGGCGGCGGTTGCCGTCCGGGGCATTGTCGTCGGTGCTGGTCTGCCGATGGCCGGTGCTCAGTAGCTGGTCAGGTCGTTGCCCTGGTAGCAGTAGTCCGACGGCGCGTGATCGGTGTAGGTGTAGTACTGCTCGTAGCTGTCGATGTACTCGCCGGAGTAGTCGAAGTCGTAGCCGTTCCACTGGGCGTAGGACACGTAGACCAGGTAGTAGCCGGGCTCGAAGGTCAGGTCGGCGGCGTTGTCACCGGCGAAGGAGTCGGCCGCGACCCAGTTGTTGTCCGTGACCCACTGCTCGGTGGCGGTGTCGTAGACCCACACCTGCGCGAAGCTGCCGTAGTCGACGTCGGAGTTGACGGTGAACAGCAGGCTGTCCCCGCCGCACACCACCGTGGTGCTGAAAACGGCGTCGCCGGCGCCGGTGTCGGCGTGCGCCGGGCTGGCCGAACTGGCCAGGGCGAAGCCGAACAACATCGCGACAGTGGCCGCCAGGATGGCGACCACGCGACGGACGACGGTGACCCACGCGGTGCCGGGCGTGCGCTTGGCAGTGCGGGCGGGGGTGTCAGTGGTGATCATGGTGTCCTCCAGGGATCTGGTGTGGGAGCGTGAGGTGATGAAGGACCTGGGGTCTTCATCGCTTGCCTCACAAAGGTGCGCCCGCGCCCTGAAACAACCCCGAAAGGCCGCTTAAACCAGATTCGACGGGGCTTCTCTTCGCCCGGCCGGGATCACTGGTACCGCGAAAGTTGCTGACACTGCTCAGCTCTCGAGCTCGAACACGATGTCAGTGCCGCCGATGCAGATCACGTCCCCGGCCCGCAGGAAGTGGCTGTCCAGCACCCGCTGGCCGCCGACCAGCGTGCCGTTGGTCGACCGGAGGTCGTTGACCGCGAAGCCGCCCGCCATCTCGACGACCACCGCGTGATACCGGCTGACCTTGACTCCCTCGATGACCAGGTCGTTGTCGTCCATCCGGCCGATCCGCAACCCGCGGCCGGGCACCGGGATACGTTGCCCCGTCGGTAGCACCAGCTGGGCCGAACTGAGCACGATCGCGGTCTCGCTGACGGTCGGCTGCATGGCAGGTGACGGCGCCACCGGTGCAACTGTCAGGGACTCCTGGCGCAGGATCTTGCCCTCCAGCTCGCGCAGCGCCGGTCCGGGGTCGATACCGAGTTCGTCGCCGAGCAGGTCGCGAATCCGCCGGCCGGCCTCGAGCGCGTCGGCCTGCCGGCCCAGCTGGTACAGCGCGGTGATCAGCTGCACCCAGAACGGTTCGCGCAGTGGGTACTGGCCGATGAGGGTCGTCAGCTCGCCGATCACGTCGCCGGCCGTCCCGCACGCCAGGTCCGCCTCGATCCGGGCCTGCAGCGCCACCAGCCGATCCTCCTCGATCGCCGCGGCGAAATCGTCGGCGAAACGCAGGCCGCGCAGGTCGGCCAGTGCCGGCCCGGACCACTCCGCCAGCGCGGCCCGGAACCGGGCGGAGGCTTCGGCGTACCGGTTCGCCCTGAACAGCTCGTTGCCGGCGGCGACCCAGCGGGTGAACCGGCCGAGGTCGACGCGGGCGTCGTCGATCGCCAGCTTGTAGCCGGGGGCCTGGGTGGTGATCACCGCCTGGCTGTCGGCGCCCGCGGTGCGCAGGGTCTTCCGCAGCGTCGACATATAGACCTGCAGGATCGCCGGGTAACCGGCCGGCGGGTCGCCGTCCCAGATGGCGTCGGCGATGGACTCCGAGGGCACCACCCGGTTGCGGTTCATCAGCAGGACGGCCAGCAGGCCCTTCGGCTTGCCACCGGGCATCGCCTGCGGCACGCCGTCGACCAGGAACTCCAGCGGCCCGAGGAGGCGGAAACCGACCGCGCGTGCTGCGGTTGGGTCCGGCACGCTCGCGGCGTCCTGTGCGGCCGAGGCGTCCGTGGCAGGCTTGCCGGCCGCGGCGGCCGATCGCGCAGCGGAGACCTGACCCGCACGGCTGTCCGGCGGCTGTGCGGCCATCACCGGCGCATCGTAGCCGGGGTTGGTCGCCCACCGCTGCACCGATCCGCCGCCACACCGCCACACCGCTACGGCAGCGACACCGCTACACCGCTACACCGCTACACCGCCACGGCAGCGACACCGCTACGGCAGCGTCAGCACCTCGGCGCCGCTGTCGGTGACCACCAGCGTGTGCTCGAACTGCGCGGTCCAGGACTTGTCGCTGGTGGTGACCGTCCAGTTGTCGTCCCAGATGTCCCAGTCGATGCCACCGAGGGTGATCATCGGCTCGATGGTGAACGTCATGCCCTTCTCGATGACGGTGCTGACGCTCGGCTCGTCGTAGTGCAGGATCACCAGCCCGGAGTGGAAGGTCCGGCCGATCCCGTGCCCGGTGTAGTCGCGGACGACCCCGTACCCGAACCGCTTGGCGTAGGACTCGATGACCCGCCCGATGACGTTCAGCTGCCGCCCCGGCGCGACCGCCTTGATGGCCCTGCGCAGCGCCTCCTCGGTGCGCTCCACCAGCAGCCGGTTCTCTTCGGAGACGTCGCCGGCCAGGTAGGTCGCATTGGTGTCGCCGTGCACGCCGCCGATGTAGGCGGTGACGTCGATATTGACGATGTCGCCGTCCTGGATGACGGTGGAATCCGGGATGCCGTGGCAGATCACCTCGTTCAGAGAGGTGCAGCAGGACTTCGGAAAGTGCTTGTAGCCCAGGGTGGATGGGTAGGCGCCGTGGTCGCAGATGTACTCGTGGACCACCCGGTCGATCTCGTCGGTCCTCACCCCGGGGGCGATCGCCGCCCCGCCCTCCGCCATCGCCCTGGCCGCGATCCGGCTGGCGAGCCGCATCTTCTCGATGATCTCGGCGGGTTGCACCCAGGGATCGGTGCTGGGCGCCGGCTTGTCGCGTCCGACGTACTCGGGTCGCGGGATCGAGGCGGGGACGGACCGGATCGGGGTCTGCCGGCCGGGTTCGAGGGCGGTGCGCAACATGCGTCGAGCCTACGACCGCCCAGCCGGGCGCGGGGGCCGGCACCCGAGCCGACCGGTATCAGCCCCGGCCGGCCGGCGCCCTGGCACGCCCCGGAAGTACGGCCAGCAGCCTGCCGTCCCGGTTCGCTGATTTCTAGCGTCAGCAGGACGTACGTGAAGCCGCTCAGCCGGCCTCAGCCATAGGTATCAGCAGTCTCTCTCGAAGGATCCGACGATGACCACGATGACCCACCGGCGCGGCCCGGGCGCCCGCCCGCCGGGCGCCGGTCAGGCCGGTCGCGGTGGGCTCCCCTCGACGATCATCACCATCGTGCTGGTCCTGCTCGCGGCGCTGCTGGTCGACGGGGATGCGGTAGCCATGCCGGAGGCCTCGGTCGCGTCGATCGGGTCGCCGCCGCCGTGCTGGCCGACGCCGGCCAGGACGCCACCCGGTCGGACGCCGCCCACGCCCGCCGGGCCGCCGCGCACGCCGCTGCCGACCGCCGCCATGAACTGGCCCGCTGCTACCGGCAGGCCCTCCGCCATTCGCAGGACCCGGCCGCGTGCCGGCTGCACCACTGACCTGATCCCGCCCGGCGCACACCAGCCGCCGCACCGACCGGCCTGGAGCGCCGGCTCAGTGCGGAACGGACCCGAGGAACTGCGCGATGACGCCATTGGTCCGGATGGAGTCCTCGCCACCGACGATCAGCGCGGCGAAAGCCAAATCGCCGACGTAGCCCACCGTCCAGGCGTGCGCGTGGATGGTGCCGTCGGCGGCCGCGAACTCCGCGGTCCCGGTCTTCGCGAACACCTCACCGAAGCTCTCCAACCCGACGCCGGTGCCCTCGGTCACCACCGCCCGCATGAAGGTCTGGACCCCCGCCTGTACCTGCGGTGAGCGGACCGGTGCCGGTTTGTCGACGGTCGTGGTACTGCCGCGGATCAGCACCGGCATTGGCATCGCGCCGTGCGCCGCCGTGGCCGCCATCAGCGCGGCCGAGAACGGGGTGATCAACACATCGCCCTGGCCGAACCCGTTCTCCGCGCGCTGCACCGTGGCCGGGGCATCGGGCACCTTGCCGGTCAGCGTGGTCGCACCCTCCATCACGAAGTCCAGCCCGATGCCGTAGTCGCTGGCGGCCAGCGGCAGCGCATCAGCGGGCATCTGGGTGGACAGCCCGGCGAAGGTGGTGTTGCAGGATTTGGCGAACGCCAGGGTGACATCGACCGTGCCCAGGGCGAAGTCATGCGCGTTGTGGATCTCGCGGCCGTCGGTCGCGAAGATCCCCGGGCAGTCGATCGGCTGTCCGGGCGCGATCAGCCCGCGATCCAGGCCGGCGGTCGCCGTCACCACCTTGAACGTGGAGCCCGGTGGGTACTGGCCGGTCAGCGCGGGCGATCCCTGCGCGTTCGCGGCGGTGTTCTGCGCGACGGCGAGGACCTCGCCCGTCGACGGTTGGATCGCGACGATCATGGCCGGCTCCTGGATGCCCGCCAGCGACGCCTCGGCCGCCTTCTGCATCGCGCTGTCCAGGGTCAGGGTGACCCGTTGTCCGGCCACCGCAGGATGATCGGCCAGTGTCTCCAGAGCGCCACCCGTGGTGTCGACAATGATCACCTTCCAGCCGGGGGTCCCGCGCATTTTCTCCACGGCCACCGGATTCACCTGTGCCAGCAGCGCTTTCGCGAAGTCCCGGGTGGGTGGCAGGTTCCGCACCTCGGACGGGAAGCTCAACCCCGGGATCGGGTCGAGTTGCGGCTTGACGGTGAGGTAATCGGCCTCCCGCAGGTTGATGACCGTGTAGCCGATGGTCTTCGGGTCGACCGGCGCCGCCGATGACGGTGGTGTCGAAGACCCTGCTGCCGGGTCCGCCGGCGCGGTGGCGGCGGCGACGGCCGCAGCTGCGCCGGACACGATGCTGTCTGCCGTGATCGTCGGATCGAGCGGGGCCAGGATCGGCGCGAGCGTCGCCGCGGTCGCCCCGACGTCCGGCACCTGCCCCGGCAGCAGCACGACCGAGTACACCCTGATCGGCGAGACGATCTGGTTGTTGTTCCGGTCGACCAGCACCCCGTCCTGGGCATCCGATGTCCGGGTCGCCAACGTCTGCCGTGCCCCGAGCTTCGGGTGCACCACCGTCGGGGACCAGTCCAACAACCAGTCCGCGCCGGCGGACCCGCGCTTCCACGTCCAGGTCGCTGGATAGGACCACTCCCCGGCGTCCGGCAACTCCCAGCTGATCGTCGCTGTGGTGGTGGCCGAATCCGTTCCGCTGCGGGTGATCTCGCCCGCGGTGACGGACAACTTGTCGGGGTTGAGATTGCCGGTGACCTCGTCGAGCATGAGGGCCGCGGCCGCCGGGTCGGAGGTGAGGGCCGCCGCCTGATCGGTCTCGAGTTGTTGCCACGAGGAAATGAAGGCGGCGATCTGCTGATCAGGTCCCGCAGTCGTATCGGGCGGCGGTCCGCTCGTGCAGGCCGCGGCGACGCTCAGCACCAGCATCAGCGCTGCCAGCGCCATAAGGTGGCGTCGACCCGCCCGGACCATCATGGGGTCCAGTATCCCCACGGCACCGACAGTGGCCCCACCACGACACAGCCCGGCCGGCCGTGGATCCGGTCCGAAACCACCCACCAGCCGGCGACCGGGATCGGTCTTGACAGTGTCCCGCCGTCCGGCGTGTGATCGTTTTCGACACCCCCGCGACCCCGCGGACACCCCGGTGCAGCTCTCGCCGGTCCCACACCACACCTGCCAAGAGGGGGAACACGTGGCCCCGAATTCATCGAGTGCTGCCCCGCGGACCACCGCGAGGTCCAAGAGCCTTGCGCTCACCGCCATGTTGTTCGCGGTGTCCATGACGTTCATCGACCAGACCATCGTCGCGATCGCCACCCCGAACATCCAGCAGGAACTCGACCTGAGCCGGGACGGTGTGCAGTGGGTGATCAACGGCTACATCCTGGCGCTGGCCGCCGGTTTCGCGCTGGGCGGCCGGCTCGCCGACGTGTTGGGCTCCAAACGGGTGGTGCTCGCCGGGATCATCGGCTTCGCCGGTGCGTCAGCGATGTGCGGGGCCACCCCCAAGGGGTCGTTCGCCGAGCTGTGGATCGTCACGTTCCGCGTCATCCAGGGGCTCTCGGCGGCACTGATGATCCCGGCGGCACTGGCCGTGGTGGTGTCGGCCTTCCCACTCCAGGAACGGGGCCGCGCATTGGCGATCTTCTTCGGCGTCAGCGGCGGCCTGACCGCCATCGGCCCGATCGCCGGCGGCTACCTCACCCAGTGGACCTGGCGGGCCATCTTCTGGATCAACATCCCGGTCGCCGTCCTGGCCGTCGTGCTCACGCTGATGGCAGGCATCCACTCCTACGCGCGTCGCGAACGGATCGACTGGCGCGGCGCCGCCCTCATCGCCGCCGGCATGGGGCTCAGCGTGCTCGGTTTCGAGCAGGCCGCCACCTGGGGCTGGGGGAGCGCGGCCACCTGGGCGTGCATCATCGGCGGACTGCTGATCCTGGTCGTCTTCGTGCTCGTGGAGCTGCGCACCCCGGTCCCGCTGATCAAGATCAGGATCTTCAACGATCGGGCGTTCGTCGTCGACAACGCCGTGCTGTTCTTCTCGATGGTGGCTTTCGTCCCGGTGTTCTTCTTCGCCAGCGTCTACTCGCAGGTCTCCCTCGGCTATGACGCGAACAACGCCGGCCTGTACCTGCTGGTCTTCTTCGCCGGGTTCGCCCCGGCCGCGCAGATCGGCGGCCGGATCCTCGACTCCCGGGGCGCGAAGCCGGCGATCGTGCTGGGCAGTGCGCTGGGTGCCGCCGGCTTCCTGCTGTGGGCCTGGAAGCTGACCGACCTGTCCCTGTCCGCCCAGTGGTGGTGCATCGTGCTGGCCGGTGCCGGTATCGGCTTCCTGCTCGGACCCGCCAGCACCGACGCCACCAATCGGGCGATCAACGCCTCCTACGGCGAGGTCACGGGCATCACCCAGACGGTGCGCAACTACGGCTCGGCGCTGGGGCTGGCGGTGCTGGGCACCGTACTCGGCAACGTCTTCGCCAGCCGGCTGACGAGTACCTTCAGCGGACTGGGCATCCCCGCCGACCAGGCAGCCGAGTTGGCCTCGTCGGCGGCAGAGGGCGCGGGCGGTGGGGTGGCGGGCTCCGCGCAGCTGGCCGGAGTCCCGGCTCAGGCGCGGGAACAGATCAGCGCCGCCATCGCCGGCGACTTCGCGGTCGCCACCCAGGTGGTGCTGATCGGAATGGCCATCACCCTCGGGGTGTCGCTGCTGGTGTCGCTGCTGCACCCGGGTGGGCGGGTCACCCAGGAGCGCGTCGAGCAGGACGACGAGTCGGCGGCGAGCGTCGACCCGGTCTGAGCCGACGCGGGTCGAGCCCTACTGCCGGCCCGGCACTGTGTCGTGAGCACAGCGTGTCATGTGCACAGCGGGAGCCGGCGCTACAGCCAGGTGTGCACCCGGACCGTGGTCCCCCGAGCGCGCGACCTGACCTGTACGAGGTCGCACAACTGGTTGGCCTGCCGCAACGCCCGGCCGCGGCTGTCGTCCTGCCCCTCGGTCCGCCGGCCGATCAGCGGGTCCTGCACCCGGAAGGCGTCCCGGATCTGACAGATCAGCGCCGAGTTCTCCTGCCACATCTGCAGCACCTCGCTGCGGCCGGAGCGGCTCACGGTGGCCTGGGTGATGGTTCGCATTGCGGTGGCCAGCCGGGCGGATCGCTGGGCGCTCAGGCCCGATCCTTCGGCCCAGCGCCGCACCCAGTCGGCGACCTCATGGCCGTCATTGCCGGTGACGACCAGATTGCGGACCGGTCCGGTCGGCGGCGACAGCTCGCGGCCGAAGATGTCGCCGACGTGGTAGGCGCCGCCGTAGGTGGTGCTCCCGCGGTAGTGGTCGTGGTCGACGATGGCCGGGTGGCTGCGGTGTGCCTCGGCGATGACCTCGGGATCGAGCGCGTCGGCGTCATACGGGCAGAGCAGCCACAGTGGGGTGTCGGGAGTGATCGCGAGATTCAACAGCCCCTCGTGGAACTGGCACTCGTCGATCTCAGCGGGACGGCGGCCGGCCCAGACGGGCTCGCCAATTACTCGCATCGGCATGCCGTCAGCGCCGTTGGCGGTCACGAAGTCGCGCCAGGCCGGGATGATCCGGGCCGGATTCGCACCCATGACGCCCATGTCCAGGAAGTCCACCCGGTCGGCATCGGCCCCGAGTGCCTCGCGGAGCACTTCCAGGCGCGGCCCGAGGACCGCCAGCATCACGGGTTGGCCACGCTCGACGCCCTCCCGCACGAACGGCAGCACCGCATCGAGAAAGCCGGTCACGCCCCGGTACAGCAGTGCTTCGTGCCGATACCCGCGATGAGCCTTGGCAAGCTGGATGCCCAGTGTCGCAGTCACTATCCGCCCCTCGGATTCTCCACCGCGGCGCCCGTTTTTTGAGCGCGCCAGTGCAGCGTCACCACCGGGCGTTGACACACGCAGTGGCTTGTCGCTCACTCTACTGCGTAGGTGTGCCCGTTTGCGCAGCCGCTGTCCGGTTTTTTGTGCACCGAGCGCTCCACCGGTCTTCTCTCGCCCGCCCGCGCCCCCGAGCGGGTAGGCCGTCGCGTTTGGGCGAGAGCTGTCATCTCATCCGCCCGAGGTGATGCGATCAGCCACCTCGGATCGGGATCATCGAGAGGCGGACCGAGCTCGAGTGAGCTCGGACAGCTGCCGGGCAGCAAGGAAGCGAGCGCGCAATGGGACTGTTCGGCCGACACCATGACGACGAGGCGCCAGCAGCCGTCCGCTATCAGATGCGGGAGAAGTTGCTCGCCATCGGGGACGACTTCTGGATCGAGAACGAGTCGGGTGACAAGGTATTCAAGGTGAACGGCAAGGCCGTCCGGCTGCGGCAGACCTTCATCCTCGAGGACACCGACGGCAACGAACTGGCCAAGATCCAGGAACGGAAGTTGAGCGTCCGGGACAAGATGCACATCGAATGCGGCCAGACGACCGCGACCGTGCACAAACGGCTGGTCGGCATCCGCGACCGGTACATCATCGATCCCGACAGCGGCGAGGACATATACGCCAAGGGCAACTTCGTTGATCACGAGTACGAGATCGAGCGGGACGGGAACACCATCGCCACCATCTCCAAGAAATGGTTCCGGGTCCGCGACACCTACGGCGTGGAGATCGGCGCCCGGGAGGACCAGGCCTTCATCCTGTCCGTCACCGTCTGTGTCGACGAGATGGCCCGCGGCTGACGCCGGATCCGGCGCCGACGGTCAGATCCCGGCAGCGTGGGCTCCCGCGCGCCTGACGGGTTGCCGCGAACCGAACTCTCAGAACAACACCGAGGCGAACCTGCCGACCTGCTGGAACCCGATCCGGTCGTAGGTGCGCCGAGCCGGCCGGTTGTACTGGTTGACGTACAGGCTGGGCAGCCTGCGCAGGTCACGCTGGATCGACCGGACGACCGCAGCCATCGCGGGCCCGGCCAGCCCACGACCGCGCAGTTGCGGGTGCACCCAGACGCCCTGGATCAGCGCGACCTGGTGGGACAGTGAGCCGACCTCGGCCTTGAAGATCACGGTCTGGCCGTCGAAGCGGGCGTACGCCCGGCCGGCGCCGATCAACTCGGAGATCCGGGCCCGGTAGCCGCGCCCGTTGTCCCCGACCCGGGGATCGACCCCCACCTCCTCGGTGAACATCGACACCGCGGACGGGAAGTAGTCGTCGAGCTCGTCCGGCCGGACCAGCCGGACATGCGGGTCCAGCGGACCGCGCGGTTCGTCATGACAGGCCATCAGCGGTTGGTCGGCGCGGACGTCACGGGCGGGCCCCCAGCGCGGTTCCAGCCGTTCCCAGAGCGGCATCACCAGGTCCGCCGGGCCCAGGATGGTGGCGCACTTCCGTCCGCGGCGCGCGGCGACGTGCGCGAATGAGCGCATCGACGCGGCGTCACCGGCCAGCGGCACCATCGACGCGCCGGCGAACAACAGAGCGTCGCGGCCGCCGCCGACGCCCCAGAACTGCCCACCCATCGCGGCCTCGTTCATCCCGACCTGCTCGAACCGGGCGGCCACCATGCAAGCCGAGATCGGTTCTGCGGAAAGCACTTTCGCGACCTGGCCGGTGTGACCCGGCCCGAGCACCCGGGCGAAGCTGGCGGTCAGCAACGCCCTACCCCCGCCGACGGGCGCTGCGTTCGGCCACCGACGGCCGCGGTCGACCGGCGCTGCGCGGAACATGGCTTCACGGGGACTGCCTTCAGAACGTCTGCGGGATCTCTCCGCACACAATGCCATGACGCGCCCTGGCGCCCGTCGCGGACTCTCGCACCCGGTGACGGCGCGCCCGCACAGACAACCGGGACGCCGTAGCGCGCCGAGAACGCCGCCACCCGATGCGCTCCTTGGGAGCCGGGGCGAGAAGAGCGGCTCGCCCCGGGAACTCAGGCCATGGTGACCGAGGGCTCCCCGCTGATCACGCCGGCGTCCCGCATCGCGTCGGCCAGCCGCATGGCCTCCTCGATCAGCGTCTCGACGATCTGCGACTCCGGGACGGTCTTGATCACCTCGCCCTTGACGAAGATCTGCCCTTTGCCGTTCCCGGAGGCGACACCGAGGTCGGCCTCCCTGGCCTCTCCCGGACCGTTCACCACACAGCCCATGACGGCCACCCGCAACGGCACGTCGAGTCCCTCCAGGCCCGCCGTCACCTGTTCGGCGAGGGTGTAAACGTCCACCTGGGCCCGCCCGCAGGACGGGCAGGACACGATCTCCAGGCCGCGCTCCCGCAGGTTCAGCGACTCCAGGATCTGCAGGCCGACCTTGACCTCCTCGACCGGCGGCGCGGACAGCGAGACGCGGATCGTGTCGCCGATCCCCTTGGACAGCAACGCACCGAAGGCCACCGCGGACTTGATGGTGCCCTGGAACGTCGGCCCGGCCTCTGTCACGCCAAGGTGCAGGGGATAGTCGCACTGCTCGGCCAGCAACTCGTACGCCCGCACCATGATCACCGGGTCGTTGTGCTTGACCGAGATCTTGATGTCGCGGAAGTCGTGCTCCTCGAACAGCGAGCACTCCCACAGCGCGGACTCGACCAGCGCCTCCGGGGTCGCCTTGCCGTACTTGGCGAGCAACCGCTTGTCCAGCGAGCCGGCGTTGACGCCGATCCGGATCGGGGTGCCGGCATCCTTGGCAGCGCGGGCGATCTCGCCGACCTTGTCGTCAAAGGCCTTGATGTTGCCCGGGTTGACCCGCACCGCGGCGCACCCGGCGTCGATCGCGGCGAAAACATACTTGGGCTGGAAGTGGATGTCGGCGATGACCGGCAGCTGCGACTTCTTCGCGATGATCGCGAGCGCCTCGGCGTCGTCGTTCGTCGGCACCGCCACCCGGACGATCTGGCAGCCGGACGCGGTCAGCTCAGCGATCTGCTGCAGCGTCGCGTTGATGTCGGCGGTCACCGTCGTCGTCATGGACTGGACGGAGACCGGCGAGTCGCTGCCCACCCCGATGCCGCCGACGTTGAGCTGCCGGGTGCGGCGGCGCGGCGCCAGCACCGGCACCACCCGCTCGGCGGGCATGCTCGGCAGGCCCAGTCCGATTGCTGTGGGTCCGATCGCAGTGGGGGCTCCGGACGGGATGTTGACGGACATCAGACGGCTTTCTCGGGCAGGGATCGATCGGGTGGGCGGCCCGGGCTCAGCCGAACAGCTTGACCGGATTGACCACGTCGGCGATCAGCGTCAGTGCGGTCAACCCAATGAACAACAATGCCACCACGTAACCGATGGGCATCAGCTTGGCGACGTCGAACGGGCCCGGATCGGGCTTTTTCCGGACCGACGCCCAGCCCCTGCGCACCCATTCGATGATGGCGCCGAGGATGTGGCCGCCGTCCAGCGGCAGCAGCGGCAGCATGTTCAGCAGGAACAGGCTCATGTTGAACCCGGCCACCAGGTTGAGGAACAGCACCCATTTGTCGGTCGTGCTGGTGCTGTCCGATTCCAGGATCTCGCCGCCGATCCGGCCGGCGCCGACGATGCCGACAGGCGAGTCGAGGTCGCGTGGTGTGTCGGAAAAGATCGCGTCCCAGAGAGCCGGGATGCGGGCCGGAATCGCGACGACAGCCTTGGCGGCCGCACCGATGAAATCACCGGTCCGGCCGATCGCCGCGCCAACCGACTGCGCAACATAGGGGGCGGTCACGGAGATACCGAGGAAACCCGCGGGAGCGACGCCGATCTGCTGGCCGGAGCCGTCGATCACCGGACGCTGGGTCCGGACGATCGGCACGGCTGCAGTGACCTGCTGACCGTCACGGATGTACTCGAGCTCAACCGTTTCCCCGGCTGAGGCCCGGATCAGGTCGGTCAACTGATTCCAGTCGGTGACGGCGGTGCCGTTGAACCCGACGATCGTGTCCCCGGGGAGCAAACCGGCGAGCGCGGCCGGGGTTTGCGGGTCCGACGCCGTGCATTCGGTTCGCTGTGCGGTGCCGGCGGCAGCGGCCGGGATCACGCACTGACTGACCGTCGCGACCGTGGTGCTCTGCGTCGGCACGCCGATGCCGACCAGCAGCACGCCGAAGATGCCGACGGCGAGGATGAGATTCATCACCGGGCCGGCCATCATCACCACGATGCGCTTGGCCGGGTGCAGCTGGTAGAACTGCCGCCCCTGGTCGGCCTCGGTAACCTGCGAGCGATCGCCGGCCCTGGTCTCCTCGACGATGTTGCGCACCATGCCGGCGGCGCCCATAGCGGTGGTGCTGATCTTCTGCCGACCGTCCGGCCCGGGCGGCACCATGCCGATCATCCGGATGTAGCCACCGAGCGGGATCGCCTTGAAGCCGTACTCGGTCTCCCCGATCTGCCGTGACCACACCGTCTTGCCGAAGCCGACCATGTATTGCGTGGTCCGGACGTTGAAGAGCTTGGCGAAGCTGAGATGTCCGAGTTCATGCCAGGCGATCGAGAACAGCAGGGCGAGCACGAACAGCACAATGCCGATGACGGTCCACATCAGTGCCCTACCTCCGCGTTCATGGACCCCACGCCGACGGACCCCACGCCGACGGACCCCACGCCGATCGACACAGTGCTGGCCGCCTTCTCGATGATCTCCCTGGCCCGGCTGCGGGCCCACCCTTCCGTGGCCCAGACGTCATGGACATCCCGCGGGTTGCTGCGGGCATGGTCCGCCTCGTCCAGGATGCGCCCGAGAAGGTCCGAGATACCTGTGAAACCCAGGTGGCCGTGACGGAAGGCGTGCACCGCCTCCTCGTTCGCGGCGTTGAACGCAGCGGGCACGGTGCCGCCGGCCAGCCCCGCGGCGACGGCGATGTCCAGGGCCGGGAACGCGGTCCGATCGACAGGTTCGAAGGTCCAGCCCGTCGGCGTGGTGAAGTCGCAGGCGACGGCGACGCGCTCGAGCCGGTGTGGCCAGGCCAGGGCCAGCGCGATCGGCAGCTTCATGTCCGGCGGGCTGGCTTGGGCCAGGGTGGATCCGTCGACGAAGGTCACCATCGAGTGGATCACGGACTGGGGATGCACCACGACTTCGATCCGGTCGTACGGGATGCCGAACAGCAGGTGCGCCTCGATCACCTCCAGGCCCTTGTTGACCAGAGTGGCCGAGTTGATCGTGACGACCGGACCCATCGCCCAGGTCGGATGCGCGAGTGCCTGTGCCACGGTGATCCCGGCCAGTTGCGCCGCGGTCCAGCCCCGGAACGGCCCACCGGAGGCGGTGACGACCAGCCTGGCCACCTCGGCCGCGGTGCCGCCGCGCAGGCACTGCGCCAGCGCGCTGTGCTCGGAGTCCACCGGGACGATCTGGCCGGGGGCGGCGGCCTCGACGACCAGGGAGCCGCCGGCGACCAGTGACTCCTTGTTCGCCAGCGCCAACACCCGGCCGGCGCGCAGTGCGGCCAGGGTGGGTTCCAGGCCGATGGAACCGGTGATGCCGTTCAGCACGATGTCCGCGTCGACCGACTCGACCAGCTCGGTGGTGGCCCGGGCACCGGTGATCTGCCGACGGTCGATCTCGTCCACAGCAGGACCGGCGGTGGCGATCCGGGCGCCGGGGTGCTTGGCAGCCTGCGCGGCCAGCAACCCTGGTTGCGACCCCCCGGCCGCCAGGCCAACCACCTCGAACTCCTGCGGATGTGCGGCGATGACGTCCAGCGCCTGGGTGCCGATCGACCCGGTCGACCCCAGGATGATCACCCGCCGCCGGCCCGGCGCCGGCGCAGCGGGGGCGGAACCTGAGGCGGGCGGCAGCGTCACACCGGCCATTGTCCTCTACCGCGACCCCCCGCACCGCCGCCCCCGCGCGTCCCAGCCGGTCGGCACGAGAGCCGCCACCAGGTCGCGATTGCGACGCGATCGCCCGATGCCCGACGGCTGACGGACATACTGGCCTGATGGCCGGCCGGAACACCCTGAGCACCCGTTGGGTGACGGTGATCATGGTGGCTGCACTCCTGTGCTCGGTGGCGGTGGTGTGGGGCCTGATCCAGATCACCGGGCAGAGCCCGGCGTCGTCATCGACTCCGGCCAGCGGGTCCGGTGGGTCGGCAACCCCGTCGGCCAGCTCGGACGTCACCGGCTCGCCGGCCGGTTCGACACCCGCGGACCCGACGGGATCCTCTGCAGGACAGGACGTGTCGGCTACTGCACAGACCACACCGGTCACCCCGGCAGCCGTCCTGCCCGGTACCGGTCTGCGCCTGCCGGCGGCCTGGAGCGGGTCGGCGGAACTGACGATCACCGTGCTCGGCCGATGCGCGGCGACCGGCGGGACGTCGTCGTACACCCGCAGCGCCGCGTTGGCCCTGCAGGGCCCGGCCGTCGGGACCGGGCCGTTCGACGATCCGAACCCGTTGTCGATGACGCTCGGTATCACGCCGGCCGGGATCCCGGGGCTGTCGATCTATTCGGCGTCCACCGACAAGTCAGGTGCGGTGCGACGGACCTGGTGGCTGACCACCGGTGCCGACACCGGGCCCGCCGGGGAGGTTCGCACGCTGCTGTCCGGGGTGCTGATCGACGACCAACCCACGCGCGGAGTCCTGCCGCCAAACCTGTTGGTGGACAACGAGACCGATCTGCAACCATGTGAGTCGGGCGGCACTGTGCGGGTGCCGAGGACGCTGGCCGCGGGATCAACGATGACCGGTTGGGTGACGCCGACCGCGGCCCACCTCGACCTCTCGGCGACCACGGTCGACGGCGAACGAGCAATCACCGCGGCGGTGGACCTGCTGCGCACGCCCTGACCGTGGCGCGCCCGGCGTGCCCGCTGCGGTCGACGCATGTCAAGATGAGGGGGTCGCCCCGCAGGAGCGACGGAATCACCCAGCTCGAACACAGCACTAACCCGAACACAGCACCGACCCGAACACAGCACCGACCCGAACACAGCACCGACCCACCAGGAGGGCCCCGTGGCCGGTACGTCACTGCAGCACCGCTCCGGGGCGGGTGACAGCGAGGACGGCCATGGCACCGAGGTCGCCCGCGTGCAGCCGGGGGCGCTCGTCCCGTACAACCCTGATGCGCCCAGCGAGGAGTGGGGCTGGCATGGCTCGTGGCGGGAATTCGCGCCACGCGGCTCGCGCATCCTGCTCTGGCTCGGCGTCGTCGGCCTGCTACTGCTGACCCTCGGCAACCACCAGTCGTTGGTCGAGAACTGGTGGTTGCTGGCCATCGCCGGGTTGATGGCCGTCTGGCTGATCGCCGGCGACATCAAGATCCGCAGGGATCGCGCCCGCCGCCCCTGACCCGGTTCGCTGTCCTGAACTGGTTCGCGTCCTGAACTGCCGTCCGACCGCGCGGATCAACTTCGCCGGCGCGGACGAAGTCGGCAACTCCTGTCACAGCAATCACATTTCACCGACGTTGAGCCGCGCAGGTGAAGTTGATCCGCGCGAACAGAACGCTGCCGGGGCTATTTCTCGGCCGCGGCCAGCTGGCCGCAGGCGGCGGCGATCTCCTGGCCCCGGGTGTCCCGCACGGTGCAGGCCACCCCCTGCGCGCGGACCCGGCGGACGAACTCGTCCTGCACCGGCTTGGGCGAGGCGTCCCACTGCGAACCGGGTGTCGGGTTGAGCGGGATCAGGTTGACGTGCACCAGCTGCCCGAAATGCTTCCGCAAGAGTTCGCCGAGCAGGTCGGCGCGCCACGGCTGGTCGTTGATGTCGCGGATCAGCGCGTACTCGATGGACACCCGCCGTCCGGTGGTGTCCGCGTAGGCGCGGGCGGCCCGCAGCACCTCGTCGATCTTCCAGCGGTCGTTGACCGGAACCAGCGTGTCCCGCAGCTCGTCATCCGGGGTGTGCAGCGAAACCGCCAGCCGCACTTGGAGTTTCTCCGCCGTCAGCCGCTCGATGGCCGGCACCAGCCCGACGGTGGACACGGTGACCGACCTGGCCGAGATTCCCAGCCCGAACGGACCGGGGGCAGTGATCATCTTGACGGCCGCCAGCACGCGTTTGTAGTTCGCCAGTGGTTCCCCCATCCCCATGAACACCACGTTGGACAGTCGGCCGGGCGTGCCCAGCGCGCCGTCCCGGGCCGCCCGGGCCGCGAGCCGGACCTGCTCGACGATCTCCGCCGTCGACAGGTTCCGCTGCAGCCCGCCCTGGCCGGTCGCACAGAACGGGCACGCCATCCCGCAACCGGCCTGACTGGAGACGCAGAGCGTGATCCGGCCGGGGTAACGCATCAGCACCGATTCGATCAGAGTGCCGTCATGCGCCCGCCACAGCGTCTTTCGGGTGTCACCGTCGTCGCAGGCCTGGGAACGCACCTCGGTCAGCAGTTGCGGCAGTAGGGCATCGACGAACTCGGTCCGACCCTCGGCGGGCAGATCCGTCATCTCCGCGGGGTCGCGGGTCAGCCCGGTGAAATAGTGCCGGGCCACCTGAGCAGCGCGAAACGCGGGTTGACCCGCGGTGACGACGGCGTCCTTCCGGCCGGCCACATCGAGGTCGGCAAAATGTACCGGCGGCATGCCGCGGCGTGGGGCGGTGAAGATCAGCGGAAGTGAGTCAGTCATGGCGAGCCGATTGTTCCATGCCCACAGAACCCGTCCTGCGAAGATCTCCCACCAGTCTCAGGCATCACTCGTGTCACAGGCTCGGACGGTGTGCTGATCCACCGGCCCGCACGTCCCCGGTGGCTCGACGGCGGTTCCGCTCGGCGGGATCGGCCGGATGTTCGTGCATGCCAAGGGGGTCTCGTGATGTTGCGATTTGGGCACAAACGGACACCAATATTGGGCCGCTTTGGTTCCGTCTGTTTCCGACTGTGTTGACATGTCGTTCACACACCGATATACATGTCCTCACACCACGGCCCCCGAGTCGCAGATGCGCCACGACGGGGCCACGATTTAGCACAGTCACAATCGCCCGGACAATCGCCCGATCCCGACGTGAGCCGGGTGACGATCGGCGGTCAGCGGCAGTAGGGCAGTAGGCAGTCACCGGCCCCATCCGCACCGACAACGGAGTCGACATGTACGCACCGGAACGTCAGCAGGCCATCCTCGGCCGCGCCCGTTCCGACGGCCGGGTCGACGTGAACACCCTCGCGGACCTCTTCGAGGTGACGCCGGAAACCATCCGGCGCGACCTCACCGGGCTGGAGCGCCGCGGCGTGCTGCGTCGGGTGCACGGCGGCGCGATCCCGATCGAGCGGCTCAGCATGGAACTGCCCGTCGATCAGCGCTTCGGGCACAACGCGGCGCAGAAGGACCGGATCGCCAAGGCCGCCCTGGACCAGCTGCCCGACGGCGGCTCGATCATCATCGATGCCGGCACCACGACCGTCCGGTTCGCCGACATCCTGCCCACTGACCGTCATTTCACCGTTGTCACGCATGGCCTGCCGATCGCCGGACTGCTGGCCGAGCGCCCCAACATCACCCTTCAGCTGGTCGGCGGCCAGGTGCGGCCGGGCACCCTCGCCGCCGTCGGCAGCTGGGCGGAGCGGGAGTACGCCGGCGTGTTCGTCGACGTCGCTTTCGCCGGGACCAACGGGATCAGCGCCGCCCGCGGGTTGACCACCCCGGACATCGGCGAGTCCGCCGTGAAGCGGGCGATGATGCGCGCCGCCCGCCGGACCGTGGTGCTCGCCGACCACAGCAAGTTCGGACGCGAGGAGTTTGCCCAGGTGGCCGACCTGTCAGAGGTCGACACGATCATCACCGACAGCGAGGTGGATCCCGACATGGCCAGAGAGATCGAAGAAGCGGGACCGGAGGTGGTACGGGCATGACAGATCCTTCCGCGGCGACCGCCGGCCCTGTCGTGACCGTCACTCCCAACCCCAGCCTGGACCACACGGTCGAGGTGGACATGCTGGTGCGCGGCGAGGTGCAACGCACCAGCCAGGCGCTCGTCGAGGCGGGCGGCAAGGGCGTCAACGTGGCACGCGTGCTGGCCAAGCACGGGCACCGCGCCACGGCCATCCTGCCGGCCGGTGACGATGCCCAGCGGATGATCGGATTGCTCACGCCGCAACAGGTTTCGACCGTGGCGGTGCCGATCTCCGGGGCCATCCGGACGAACATCGCGGTGGTCGAGAAGGACGGAACGACGACCAAGCTGAACGAGCCGGGCGCGCACCTTTCTGACGACGAGGTCTCAGCGCTGCTCGCGGCCGTGGACGAGCAACTGGCCCGCCGGCCGAGCTGGCTCATCGCGGCCGGCAGCCTACCGGACGGGGCCCCCGAGGATTTCTACGCCAGGGTGACGAGCGCCGCGGTGGCCGCCGGGGTGCCGGTCGCCATCGACACGTCCGGACCCGCGCTGGCCGCGGCCATCGACGCCGGCGCCTCCGTCGTCAAGCCGAATCTCGAGGAGCTCGAGGAAGTCCTCGGCCGCGACCTGGTCACCGTCGGCGACGTCATCGACGCCGCCGCGGAGCTGCGCGCACGCGGCAGCAAGGACCTACTGGTCAGCCTGGGCGGACACGGTGCCCTGCTGATCACCGCCGACGGCTCCTGGTGGGCCGGCGGTCCCCCGCTCGTGCCGCGCAGCACGGTGGGCGCCGGCGACTGCACACTGTCCGGCTACCTGCACACCGTCGGCACCCCTGCCGAGCGGCTGGCCGGGGCGGTGGCCTGGGGCCGGGCCGCGTGCCTACTACCCGGCAGCACCGTTCCTGGCCCCGAGGAAACCCAAGCCTGCGCCGACGCAGTCCGCGTCGTCGCTGATCCCGATCCCCTCCAAGCAGTAAAGGACGTCGCGTCATGACAGACCTCATCACCGAAGAACTGGTCGTTCTCGACCTGGTCGCCACGGACAAGGTGGATGCCACCCGGCAACTGGCTGCGAAGCTGCAGGCCGCGGGCCGGGTCACCGACCTCGAGGGCTTCCTCGCCGACGTCGCCGCCCGGGAGGCACAGATGGCGACGGGCATGCCCGGCGGCATCGGCCTGCCGCATGCCCGCTCCGAGCACGTCACAGTGCCGTCGCTCGGTCTGGCCCGGGTTCCCGCCGGCGTCGATTTCGGCGCTCCGGACGGCCCGGCAACGTTGGTGTTCCTGATCGCCGCCCCGGCCGGTGGCGGCAGCGAGCACCTCACCATCCTGGCGGCGCTGGCCCGCCGGCTGGTGCGCCCCGCATTCCGCCAGACCATTATCGATGCCCCTGACGCTGCGTCGGTGGCCTCCTATGTGCAAGGAGAGGTGGGAGGACAATGAAGTTTGTCGCTGTGACGTCATGCCCGACGGGCATTGCGCACACCTACATGGCAGCGGAGAACCTCGAGCAATCGGGGAAGGACGCCGGCCACGAGGTCCAGGTCGAGACCCAAGGTTCGGCCGGCACGGTTCCACTGTCCGACGACGTCATCGCCGCCGCTGACGGTGTCATCTACGCCGCCGACCTGGAGGTCAAGGGCAAGGCCCGGTTCGCCGGCAAGCCGTTCATCGACGTCGGCGTCAAGAAGGCCGTCCATGACGGCCCCGGTGTGATCGCGGCGGCCGTGGCCGCGGTCGAGAATGCCCCCAAGGCCGGTACCCCGGAGGCGGCCGCGATGGCGGCGGCCAAACCTGCGCCGTCGGCGAGCGGCGGCGGGACCCGCAATGTCGGGGTCGGCACCAAGGTCCGGCAGTGGCTGATGACCGGTGTGTCGTACATGATCCCGTTCGTCGCGGCCGGTGGCATTCTCATTGCGCTGGGCTTCCTGTTCGGCGGTGAAGGTGTCGTCTACAAGCTGTACGGCTCAGCGAAACAGCCCGGTGGGCTGTGGGAGGGTGTCGCCTACCCGGACATCGCGAGTGGTCTGCCTGCCAAATTCTTGTCGGGTGACTTCGATGCAGTGCTCTCCGCGGCGGGATTCGCGGGCATATTGTTCGTGCTGGGTAAAATCTCGTTCTTCCTGCTGGTACCGATCCTGTCCGGC
>Ga0208588_1000031_pt1 | contig 39982 bp, 31 predicted proteins | sample NGESurshal092012_8_FD_184483 | JGI IMG/M metagenome (GOLD analysis project Ga0208588, IMG submission 184483) | Arctic peat soil microbial communities from Barrow, Alaska - NGEE Surface sample 415-3 shallow-092012 (SPAdes) | ecosystem: Environmental > Terrestrial > Soil > Wetlands > Peat ...
GGGTCTGGAGAGCAGGGCGGGTCCGGCAGCCAGGGCGGGTCTGGAGAGCAGGGCGGGTCCGGAGAGCACGGCGGGTCACGGGAGCACGGCGGGTCACGGGAGCAGGGCGGGTCCTGAGAGCAGGGCGGGTCCTGAGAGCAGGGCAGTTCAGCCTGACCGGAGGATCAGTCGGCCCAGTGTCCGGGGTCCTTCCTCACCCGGCTCTGTTTGATCTGCGAACGCCGGTGCTTGGCATCCAGTCGACGCTGCCGGGCACCAGCGCCGGGGCGGGTGGGTCTGCGGGTCGGGCCGGCCGGGGCAACGGCCGCCCCCAGCAGCGCGGCCATCCGCGTCCTGGCCGCCTGCCGGTTGCGGATCTGCTGGCGGTGTTCGGACGCGCTGACCGTGAGCGTGCCGTCCACCAGGCGGCCGGCCAGTCGCTCGAGCGCGGTGGCCAGCAGCGGCTCCGGCCAGCCGGTCAGGGCTGGCAGGTGCACCGACAGCTCCACCCGGGAGTCGGCAGTGTTCACGCCCTGTCCACCCGGCCCTGAAGAGCGAGAGAAGTTCCAGCTCAGCGCTTTCGCCGGGACCACCAGGGACCGGTTGACCGCGAGGTCACCGAACGGAGCGCCCTGGCCGGTCATGGCGGTGATCGTTGCGCGTCGGCCGCCGCAGCGCCAGCTGACCTGGTCAGCCGGCACCACTACCTACGGGGGCCCGGATCTGCGGATCAGGGCACCACCAGCACCGGGAACTTCTGCCGTGCCACCACGGCCCTGGACACGGAACCGGAGGCGATCCGGTGCAGGAAGTCGGAGAACCCGGTGTGCCGCTTGCCGACCACCACGCAGGCAGCGTCCCGTTCTTCGGCGATCCGGACCAATTCGGCGCCCGCCTCGCCGGTGGTGGAGAGCAATTCCCAGCTCACCCCGCTGAGGTCGCCGCAGTCGGTCAGCGCGCGGACCAGTTCGGCCTCCACAGCGTCCTCGGCCTCGTCGTTGATGCCGAGCTCCTCGGGGATCGGCACGTAACCCTCCACCATCGGCATCGCGCGCCGCCGAACATGCACCAGCAGCAACGGGCGGCCGGTGGCCCTGGCCAGGAACACCGCCGCCCGCAGCGGCCGGCCGCAGGCCACCGCGTCATCCACCCCGGCGACGATCGGCCCGCTGCCCAGGTCCGTCGGAAGCGGGATGCCGCTCGGTGACACCGCGGCGACCTGACTCACCACCGGCGTCCGGCTCTGGTCAGGGGGCGGGACAACCGGTATCGCACTCATCACAGCCTCCGCGGCCTCGGTGTCACGTCGTGGCGTGCGTCAGCGCGAGGTGCGCCGCGCCAATGCTGACATCACGGTGGCACATTCTCATCACGGTTGCGACAACGCACGCCGTCGCCGGGCGACGTCCGTGTCCTACCGGCGATGAGCAGCCCGGCCACTGGGCCAGGCGCTGCGACATCAGCCGGTCATCAGCTGCGAGTCAGCGGGAACAGCCGGGACTCAGTCGAACTGCGGGGCTTCGGTCCGCGTGCGCTTGATCTCGAAGAAGTAGGGGAACGAGGCCAGCTTGACAGCGGCGTCAAACAGCTCGCCGGCCTCCTCGCCGCGGGGAATCCTGGTGATCACCGGGCCGAAGAAGGCGCTGCCGTTGATGTGGATGGTGGGGGTTCCGACATCGTCACCGACCGCATCCATTCCGGCGTGGTGGCTGGCCCGTAGCGCCTTGTCGAACTCGGTCGACCTCGCGGCCGCGGCCAACTCGGCCGGCAGGCCGAGCTCGGCCAGCGACTGCGCGATGACGACCGAGCGATCGTCGATCTTCTCTTTGTGGATCCTGGTGCCCATCGCCGTGTACAGCGGCGCGAGGATTGGTTCACCGTGCGCCTGCGCGGCCGCGATGGCGACCCGGACCGGACCCCAGGCCGACTCCAGCCGCTTGCGGTAGTCCTCGCTGATGCCGCGGTTCTCGTTCAGCACTGCCAGGCTCATCACGTGGAAATGCACCTCGATGTTGCGGACCTGCTCCGCCTCCAGGATCCACCGGGAGGTGACCCAGGCGAACGGGCAGGCGGGGTCGAACCAGAAATCCACCCGGTTCCTGGTGACGTTCTTGGCCGGCACCGCGGGGCCACCCTGGCCCGCCGGAAGGTCACTGAACATCGATGCGGTCGCAGGGTGGATGGTCGCGGTCTGGGTCATCAGGGAACTCCTCGTGGATTTTCGCGTGTACGGTGCGACCCGGGTCGGGCCGGTCGGACCGATCTCCGCAGGACGAACTCGTTCGTTCCGTTAACAGCCAGCGGGATCCGGTTGTTCCCGCCGGCGACTGAGACCAACATTACACTCCGTGACCACCACGAATCGCACCGTCGATTCCGCCACCTCGAACTCCCCGGAAGGATCCGCAATGTCGCAGGCGCCGAACCTGACCCGCGCGCAGGCCAGTGAGCGCTCGGCCACCATCAGCACCTCGTCGTACGAGATCGCCATCGATCTCACCGACGGGTCCGGCGGACCGGGCGAGAAGACCTTCGACACGACGGCCGTCGTCACCTTCGAGGCAACCCCCGGGTCCAGCACGGTGATCGACTTCGTCGGTGACGGCATCGCCACAGCCACGTTGAACGGGCGCGCGCTGGACGTCGGCGCCTGGACAACCACCGGCGGGCTACCGCTGAACGACCTGGCCGCCAGCAACGAACTCACCGTCCAGGCGGTCGGTCTCTATACCAACACCGGCGAGGGTCTGCACCGCTTCGTCGACCCGGTCGACGGCGCCGTGTACCTCTACTCGCAATTCGAGACCGCCGACGCTAAAAGGCTTTTCGCGTGCTTCGACCAACCCGACCTGAAAGCCAGGTTCACCATGACGGTGACCGCACCGGCGGACTGGCAGGTGGTGTCCAACGGCGCGACGGCGGGCACCGAGCCGGGCCTGTCCGCCTCGGTCGTGCACCGCTTCGCGACCACCGAGCCGATGAGCACCTACGTCACGGCACTGGTCGCCGGGCCTTATCACGTCGTGCGTGATCACCACGACGGCATCGACCTGGGAATCTTCTGCCGGTCCACGCTGGCCGAGCACCTCGACGCCGACCGGCTGTTCACCGAGACCAAGCAGGGCTTCGAATTCTTCCACGCCGCGTTCGGCGTTCGTTACCCGTTCGGCAAGTACGACCAGCTTTTCGTCCCGGAGTTCAACGCCGGCGCCATGGAGAATGCCGGTGCGGTCACCTTTCGCGAGGAGTACGTCTTCCGGTCCCGGGTCACCCGCTACCTCTACGAGCGGCGCTGCGAGACCATCCTGCACGAGATGGCGCACATGTGGTTCGGCGACCTGGTCACCATGCGCTGGTGGGATGACCTGTGGCTGAACGAGTCGTTCGCCACTTGGGCCTCCGTCGTGGCCCAGGTCAACGCCACCGAGTACACGTCGGCCTGGACCACCTTCGCCAACGTCGAGAAGTCCTGGGCGTATGTCCAGGACCAGCTGCCGTCCACCCATCCGATCGCGGCCGACATGGTCGACCTGGCAGCCGTCGAGGTGAACTTCGACGGGATCACCTACGCCAAGGGCGCCAGCGTGCTCAAGCAGCTGGCCGCCTACGTCGGGTACGAGGAGTTCCTCACCGGCCTGCGCGCGTACTTCGCCGCGCACGCGTTCGGCAATGCGACGCTGGAGGACCTGCTGTCCGCGCTGGAGCGGACCTCCGGCCGCGATCTGCACGCCTGGGCGGCCTCCTGGTTGCAGACCACCGGGCTGAACACGCTGACCGCCGACCTGGACGTCGACGAGGCAGGGGTGATCACCCGGTTCGAGGTCCTGCAGTCCGGCGCGGAACCGGGTGCCGGGGAGCGCCGCCCGCACCGGCTGGCGATCGGTCTCTACGACCGGGACGCTGGCGGCCGGCTGGCCAGGACGGACCGCGTCGAGCTCGACGTCGTTGATGCTCGGACCGCGGTGCCCGGCCTGGTGGGGCTGCGCCGCGGCGCGTTGGTGCTGCTCAACGACGACGACCTGACGTACTGCAAGGCACGGCTGGATCCGCTGTCGCTGGCCACCGCGATCGACGGGATCGCCGACGCCGTCGAGTCGCTGCCCAGAACCCTGTTGTGGTCGGCGGTCTGGGAGATGACCAGGGATGCGTTGATGCGGGCCAGGGACTTCGTGACGCTCGCCGTCCGCGGGGTGGCCACCGAGGACCAGATCGGCGTGCTGCAGCGGGTGCTGGGCCAGTTGCAGGTGGCGGTCGGCTCCTACGCCGACCCCGAGTGGGCCGCCGAGACCGGCTGGCCCACCGTCTCGGCCGCGGGGCACGACCTTGCGGTGGCGGCGCCCCCCGGCAGCGACACCCAACTGGCCGCCGTACAGGCCTTCGCCGGCGCCGTGCTGGACGCCGATCAGCTGGCCACCATCGCCGGCTGGCGGGACGGCTCCGCCCCGCTGCCGGGATTGACGGTGGACACCGACCTGTCCTGGACGCTGCTGGGTGCGCTGGTCGCGCACGGCGCGGCGGGTGCGGCAGCCATCGACGCCGCCGCGGCGGCGGACCCCACCGCGTCCGGCGAGCGGAGCGCCACCCAGCTGCGGGCCCTGGTGCCGAAGGCCGAGAACAAGGCAGCGGTCTGGGAGCGGCTGATCGGCGACGACGGGATCGCCAACGCGCTGCAGAGCGCCGCGATCTCCGGGTTCGCCCACCCCGCGCAGGCGGAGCTGCTGGCCCCGTTCGTGGAGAAGTACTTCGCCGAGATCGACGGGGTGTGGGAACGGCGGTCCATCGAGGTCGCGCAGAAGGTCGTCGTCGGCCTGTACCCGCGATGGGCCACCGACGAGCGCACCGTCGCCCTGGCCGGCACCTGGGCCGAGGGTGAGCATCCATCGGCGTTGCGCCGGTTGGTATCGGAGGGCAAGGCCGGCACCGAGCGGGCGCTGCGGGCCAGGGCGGCGGACGCGGCCGAACCAGGTGCATCGATCGGCGGCTGAGCGAACAGTCGGGAGTGCGCCGGCAGTCCTCAGACTTGCCGGCCACCACCCACTGGGTGGATTACCTACCAGGTGGAGCGCTCCGGGAGCGTTCCCGCCTGGTCCGCCAGGATTCTGATGCCGGTGACCAGGGCGCCCGGGATGTCGCCGTCCGTGCAGGAAGACACCACGGCCAGCACGGCCAGCCGAGCGGCGCGGTCGCTGACCCGGCGGGCCGCCTCCGCACCGGTCACCACCTCGACCACCCGCTGCCCCGGCGAGACCGCCAACAGCACCGCCGACGGCCCGTCGGCGCCGAGACCTGCGAGCAGGCCCTCCGCGGCCGCGGCGGTGTTCGGACCGAGGTCGCCGAGGTAGGCGGAAAAGCGCAGCCCGGTGAAGCGTTCCGCTTCGCGGATGACGTCGTCGAGCAACTCCAGCTGGGTGGTGGTCAGCGGCTGGTCTGCCTCGCCGGCCGGCCCGACCTGCGGATCCCAGTACTTGACGGCAACCGGTCCCCAGGACTCGATCGTGGCGGGCGTGAAATCACCATGTGCCATGTGCCCCACCACCTCTCGGGCCGCCGGCGTCCGCGCTGGCGGCCGCGACAACGGTTTGGTCGCCCGCCCACCACTGTGCCGGGTACCCCCAGGCCTGGCCGGCCCGGTACCGCGGCCGCTTCTTGCTCCGACCGGGGAGCAGGGTGAATATGGCGATCAGGGCGTAGATCAACACCGGAATCCCGACGAAAACCGCCAGCGTCTGAATGATGGTCACCCGGTCACGGTATCCGACCCCCGTCGGACCGGCAGAGCAACCCTTCCCCCGCGCGGCGCACTGCCTGACGTGGACGGAAACCGGGTCGCCGATTTCAGCTCTCGACCAGTTGCGAGCCCGGTTCGTTCGTCACGAAGGACCGGACGACCATCAGGCCGAGGAGGGCGATCACGCCACCGGCGATCAGGTAGACGGCCGTGATCCCCCAGCGCTCGCCGGCGAACCCGCCGAGGGCAGCGCCGATCGGCGTCACCCCCCAGGCGACGACCCGGAAAGCGCTGGACACCCGGCCGATCATCGCCCGCGGGGTGCGGCGTTGCCGTCTGGTGGCCGACAGCACGTTCCAGGTCCCACCGGCCAGCCCCATCACCGCGAAGGCGACCAACGCGGCCGCCACAGTGGGCACCAGACCGAGCACGATCATGGTGGCGCTGATCCCGAACAGCGCCACCATCATCACCTGGCCGCCGCGGAGCCGGGAGTTCGCCCGGCCCACCAGTGCCGCTGCAATGAGCGTGCCGGCCGAATAGGCGACCAGCAGCGTGGGATACCAGGCCTCGGACATTCCCAGGGTCTGGGTGCCGTACAACACCAGCATCGCGTCCGTCGCGGCATTGGCGACCGCCATCACGGCCACCGTGATCACCAGCACGCGGAGCATCGGGTCGGAGACCAATCTGACCAGGCCCGCCCGGATGCGGGCCCAGGGGGTGAGCACGTCGGCGTCGTTCTGTGCGGTTGCCCCGGTCGGCCGGGTGGTGCGGATCGCAACAACGACGACGGCGGCGAGCAGGAAACAGAGCGCCGACACTGCGAACGGCAACCACGGCGCGATCAGGAACAGCACGCCGGCTGCCAGCGGACCGGCCAGGTCCAGGGCCAGGGTCTCCACGGTGACGAAGCGGGCGTTGGCGCGTTCCAGGTGGGCGTGCGGCACGATCCGCACCAGGAGCGACTGGGCCGAACCGTCGGCGAAAGTCTCCGCGGAGGTGATGGCGAAGCCGATCGCGCACAACGCGGGGATCGTCACATTGCCGGTCACGATGATGCCTACCACTGCGACGGTGAGTACCGCGCGGACCACATGCGCCGACGCCATCACCCTGGCCGGGTCAAACCGGTCGACCAGGGCGCCGGCCGGAATGGCCACCAGGAGCCACGGCAGGGTCGACGCGACGGCGACGGCGGCGACGGCGACGGGCGCAGAATTCACCGAGACGGCGAGCAGCGGCAACGCAATCACCCGCAGCCCGTCGCCGGTCAGCGAACCGGCCCAGGCCACCAGTAGGCGCCGGAACGCCGGTGGAAGGGCAGCCGACGACGACGCGCGCTGGTGATCCACGGTGGTGCCTCCCCCCGGATGCCGCACTCACCACCGTGTTCGGGCCGCCGCATCGGACTCGCTGTGATCCTCTGCTGACAGAGTGCCACATCCACGACCAGGCCAGACTGTCTCTCCCGGAGGGCAGGCGCAGTGGATCCGGCACCGCAAACCACATCGAACCGCAGGATCAACGGCTCGTTCCATCAGATGGAATGCGCCTTCGGGTGAATAAAGGCCCGAATGGTATTAGGCCAAATGGATTAAATCACTCTTACGCTGAGGTTCGACGCTCCGCTGCCGCAGCTGCGCGGCGACTCCTGTCACGCAGCGTGAGAAACACACTGGGCCATTCAGGGCGCAGCCCAAAGAAGACCCTATATTGGTGGGGCGGGCCAAGATGAACAAGTTCCCCACAGTGATTGTGGCCCAACAGGTTTCAGTTCGCAAGAGGCCTCCTCGAACAAGTAGGGCCGGACAACGCGGTCAGTGATCTAGCCCCACCGTCAACGTTTAACCACACATCGTCACCCCTCTCCACCTTCAGGGGTACCAACACCAAGGAGTCCTCATGAACAACGCTCGCGGAACCCGCATCGGCCGGGGCACCCGGATCGGCCGCGGAACCCGCATCGGCCGGGGCACCCGCATCGGCCGCGGCACCCGCATCGGCCGCGGCACCCGCATCGGCCGCGGCACCCGCATCGGCTGATCCTGTCGTATCGAAGACCGCCCGAATGCTCACTCGTCCGGGCGATGATACATACGATGCGTGATATACGCCGTTTCGGCGTGAACTTCCGATTTTCCCCGGCTCTCTACGGCCTAAGCAGCGGCCGGCAGCCAGGGTTCCCAGGCCGGATCAGCATCCTCTGACGACCACAATCGGCCAAATTCGCCACGACGTGGTGGACCTGGTAGGAACGGCACCGCCCAGCCCAGTTCCTCGAGCAGCCGATCGGCCTTGCGAGCGTTGCACCGCACGCAGCAGGCGACGCAGTTCTCCCACGAATGCCCCCCGCCCCGGCTCTTCGGGATGACATGGTCGATGGTGTCCCCACGTCCGTGGCAGTAGGCACATCGCCGAGCATCCCGGCGTAACACCCCGGCCCTGGTGACGGCAGGCGGAGCCTGATACGGCACTCGCACATAACGCCGCAACCGGACAACCGCCGGGACGGCGAGTGCGACGGACGGCGACCTGACCAGCGCCGCATGGGGACGTTCCACCACACACTCCGCTTTGCCGGCGACCACCAGCACCAGCGCGCGCCGACCGGTCACCACGGCCAGCGGTTCGTGACTGGCGTTCAGCAGCAGCACACGGAACAGGGTGAAGACCGCGGCGTGCTCGGGGTCCGGCGCGCCGGCCCGCGAGAAGAGCGGGTCAGCGGGCACTCGGCCGCGAGCGCTGGGTGGGCCTGCGACATCCATCAGCAACCTCCGAGGCAACCGCGGAGCAAAATCCTTCCTGTCAGAGCTCACCCGATCACCGGCCGGTCGTCACCCGGTCGACGCTGTTCCCCGTCACGAGGACATCGCTCGCGCAGACTCTGGTGACGAGAATAACCGGACTCTCGCCCTCTTCCGTGCGTGGCCACCGCACGTGCCGCACGGTGCGGGCGCCCGCGAGTCCGCCGGATGGGCTCGCTAGCGTGGTGGGCGACCACCGCGGGCGATGCCCCGCAGCACCGAGCCGAGGGATTGACCAACGTGGAGATCAGCGCGCCGGAGTGCGCGTCGCAGGCCGGTTCGCTCTGCCAGTGGATCTGGGACCACACCGGTGTCGACGTCGTCGCGCGCAACAGTGACGCCGCGTTGTCCGCGGTGTTGCACATCCTGTTGATCGTCATCATCGCGATCGTGGCCCGGTTCCTGCTCTACCGGGCGATCAACCGGTTCACCAGGATGACCATCGACGGCAGCGCTCCCTCCGCGCTGCAACCACTTCGCGACCAGGCCCGGCGGGCGTTCGCCAGGGGGAACTCCGCGGAACGCCGTGCGCAGCGGACCAGGGCGATCGGCTCACTGCTGAAATCGATCAGCTCGTTCGCGATCGTCAGCATCGCCGTGGTGCTGATCCTGGCAGAACTGGGGATCGACGTCGCGCCGCTGCTCGCCTCGGCCGGGATCGCCGGCGTCGCGCTGGCCTTCGGGGCGCAGAACCTGGTGCGGGACTTCCTGGCCGGGATCTTCATGACCCTCGAGGACCAGTACGGCGTCGGTGATTCCGTCGACCTCGGGTCGGCCTCCGGCACGGTCATCGCGGTCGGCCTGCGCACCACCACGGTTCGGGCGGCCGACGGCATCATCTGGCACGTGCGCAACGGCGAGGTGCTCCGGGTCGGCAATTCCAGCCAGGGCGAGGCCGTCGTGCGGGTCGATCTACCGCTGGCCTACGACGCCGACGTGGATGCAGCCGGTGCGATCGCGCTCCAACAGGCCACCAGGGTGGCACACAGCGACGAGTTCGCCGGGGCCGTCGTGGAGCCGCCGAAGCTGCTCGGCATCATCGAGGTGAAACCCGGGGTGGTCACCATCGGGCTGTCGGCCACCGTGCGGGCCGGCCAGCAGGACGGCTACCTGCGAGCAGTCCGGGCGGCCGTGCGCACCGCGTTCGACCAGGCACTCAAGGCCGACCCGGCCGACGACTACCGGCCCCCGGTTGCCGCTGCTCCCGGCGAGCCGGCCTGAGCGGCCGTCGGGTCGGGTGCGAGGACGGCGCCCGGGTCGGTTGGGCCGTCGGGTCGGGCGGCGGGTGCCGTACGGGACAATGACCCGGTGACCGCTCCCGCAACCTTCTACGACGAGATCGGCGGACACCCGGTGTTCGCCGGGATCGTCGAACGCTTCTACGCTGCCGTGTCCGTCGACCCGGTGCTCCGTCCGCTCTACCCCGAGGCCGATCTCGGCCCGGCGGAGGTCCGGCTGCGGATGTTCCTCGAGCAGTACTGGGGCGGCCCGCGGACGTACTCGGACCTGCGCGGGCACCCGCGTCTGCGGATGCGGCACGCGCCGTTCGTCATCGGGGTGGCCGAGCGTGATGCCTGGCTTTCCGCGATGCGGACCGCGGTGGATGGCGCCGACCTGGAGGAGCAGCACCGGGAGCGGCTCTGGGCGTACCTGGAGATGGCCGCGGACAGCATGGTCAACTCGCTGAGCTGACCGCTGAGTCGGACAGCCCCGGCGTGGCGTCGTGCCGTCGGAGCACACAGTGGTCCCATGGGATATGCGCCGGACCACCACCTTCGCCGTGCTGCTGTCCGCAGCAGCCGTGCTGGTGACCGGCGCCGCGGGCCTCTCCGTGGTCGGCAGCGGCGGTCGGGACCGGGTGGAGGCGGCCGGCGGCCTGGCCATCGCCCGAACCGTCGTGACGACGGCCCCCGACAGCTCCGACATCTCGGCCGGGGCGCCTCCGCCCCCCACCCAGCCCCGCTCGGTGACGGTGCCCGCCCTGCCGACGACCGAGGCGCCGCCGATCCCGCCGCCCGGCGCACCCGCCGCCGGGTCCCTCATCCCGGCCGAGCCGCTCCCGGCGCCGGCGCCGGCACCCGCTCCCGCTTCCGCCGTCGAGCCCGCTCCTGCGCTGCCACCCGCCGACGCCCCGGTGCGACCGCCGTACGCCACTGTGCTGGGCTGGCACGGCGACGGCCGGGTTGCCTACCTGACGTTCGACGACGGGCCGGGCCCGTACACCGCAGCGGTGCTGGACATCCTCGCGGCCGCCGGCGTGCGCGCGACCTTCTGCCAGGTCGGGCAGAAGGTCACCGAGAACCCGGCCGTCACCCAACGGGTGGTGGCCGACGGGCACACGCTGTGCAACCACAGCTGGGACCACCACTCCCCGTTCGATGCGCTGCCGCCGGATGCGCTGGACGCCGAGATCGGGCAGGCGCAGAACGCGTTCCTGCAGTCCACAGGGGTCACGGTGAAGTACCTGCGGGCGCCGGAGGGCCGCTTCGGTGACCCGGGCGGCCCGGTGCTGCAGGCGGCCCAGCGGGCCGGGACCGTCCCACTGGGCTGGGGCGTCGACTCCTTGGATTGGCGCAAGCCCGGGCCCGCGGCGATCGTCGCGACTGTGCTGACCACGGTGTCCCCCGGTGCGATCATCCTGCTGCACGACGGCGGCGGGGTCGACCGTGAACAGACGATCGCGGCGCTCCCCGGCATCATCTCGGGTCTGCAGGCGCAGGGCTATTCGTTGCTGGCCCTGCCGCCGGACCCCACCGGTTGATCGACGGCTACACCAGCAGCGGCAGCAGCGCGTGCCGGCGCCGCACCACCGCGCCGTACCGCGCGTCGATCCGGGCCCACGAGTCGGTGGCGCTCACCCGGACCACCTCGTCCGGCGTCGCGGGCGCAAACCCCATGCCGGACAGTGCGAACACCACCCGCAGGGTGAGCGCAACCCGCATTCCTGCGCCGGAGACGGTGAGCACCTCGGTGTCCAGCAGCGCCGTCGACGCGGCACCCGCCGGGCCCGGCCGGTCCCGGGCGCCGGTCGCACCCTCCTCCGCCAGCGCAGCCAGCACGGTGGCCGGCACCTCGTCAACGACCACCCAGCCGCCGGCCGGGGGGAGCTGGGAGCGCCAGGCGGCGTCCGCGGTGCGGCCGGGGTCGACTTCCGCAGCGGTGGCAATCGCCAAGCCGGCCAACAGGTTTCCGGCAAGCACGGTGACATCGCTGGGCGTCACGGTGCCATGGATGGCCCTGGTGACCAACGCATCAAACGGGGTGCCGGCCCACAGCCGGACCGCGTCTGCGTCGGCCCGCAGCCGGATCAACCCGGCCGAGTCCCAGCGGGCCACCCGGCCGGTGAAGGCGGTGGCGTCGTCCCGGTCGGCCCGGTCGGCGGGCGTCAGGATCGCCACCGGTCAGCCATTCTTCTCATCTTTCGCCGGTGCGGCCGGGGTCAGGTACTGCCGCAGGTAGGTGCGCTCCCGGTCGTCGAGCCGGCGCGGCCGGAAGGTCACCGGGTCGACCGGAACGAGCACCGAGGACGCCACCGCCGCGGTGGTGCCGGCAACGCTCACCACGTAGTCGACCGTCATCGACGCAGATCCCAGGGCAGTCAGCCCCATCGAGACGGTGACCGGCACCTCCATCCCGATCGGCCGCTGGTAGTCGATCTCCAGCCTGGCGACCACGATCCCCTCGGTGAGCCGATCGATGCCGTGCCGGGAGGCCTCCGAGAACAGCCAGTCCACCCTGGCCTCTTCCAGCAGGGTCACCGTCTTGGCGTTGTTCACGTGCCGGAAGGCGTCCAGGTCCGACCACCGCACCCGCACCTGCGTCACATACCGTCGGCCCACGCCACCCCCCCATCCGCGCTGCGCTGTCGCAGTCCGACAGCAGTCTGCCGTAAGCGGGCGGGTCGGCCGCCGACCCCCCACCACCCGAACCGGTCTCGGGACGGTGCGCGCCCCGCGCGCCTCGAGATCCCCGTCGACTTGATTGTCTCTGGCGGCCCGGTCGCCCCTCTGGTCAGAAGAGACCGGTCCGCGCCGGTCCGATGGAGGGTGACGTGACGAGCTACCGCTTGGGAGTTGATCTCGGGACGACCTTCACCGCCGCGGCCATCCTCGACGATTCCGGGATTCCGGCGGTGGTCGGGTTGGGCAACCGGGCGATGCAGATCCCCTCGGTGCTGCACATCGGGGCCGACGGCACCGTCGCTCTCGGCGAACAGGCCGAGCGGCAGGCTATCGACGACCCGAGCAGGGTCGTGCGGGAGTTCAAGCGACGGATGGGCGATCGGGTCCCGATCTACGTGGCCGGCCGGCCGTTCCCGGCGGCGGTGCTGATGGCCCGCCTGCTGCGCTGGGTGGTCGAGCAGACCGGTGAACGGATGGGCGGTCCGCCGACTCGGGTGACGTTGACCCATCCAGCAGCTTGGACCGACTTCACCATCGGCCGGCTACGGGCCGCGGCCGAGCTGGCCGGTCTCGCCGAGGTCGACATGTGCCCGGAGCCGGTGGCCGCCGCGATGCAATACGCCCGGACCGCACACGTACAGGTCGGCGACCGCATCTGTGTGTATGACCTCGGCGGGGGCACCTTCGACGTCTGCATCATGGTGCGCACCGCTGACTCCTTCGACATTCTCGGGGCCCCGACAGGCATCGACCCGATGGGTGGCATCGACTTCGACAAGCAGGTGATCGCGCGGGTCCATCGGGAACTGTTCTCGGCGCATCCGGCGCTCGATCCCGAGGACCCCGGATACCTCAGCCTGCGCCGGGAATGCCTGGAGGCGAAGGAAGCCCTGTCGAGGGACGTCGAGACCGTCATCCCGGTGGCACTACGCGGCCTGACGACGTCGCTGCGGCTGACCCGGGCCGAGCTCGAGAGCATGATCACCGAAGCGATCGACGCGACCGTCGCGATGACGCATCGCGCACTGCGGTCCGCCGGGTTGGCCGCCGCGGATCTGACGGCCATCGTTCTGGTCGGTGGTTCGTCACGGATCCCGTTGGTGTCGGAAAGGCTGACCTCCGCCTTCCGCTGCCCGATTGCGCTCGACACTCACCCCAAGCACGTCGTTGCGCTCGGGGCCGCACTGGTCGGCTCCCCGGCCGCGACCGGGCGTCCGGTCACTATCGGTCCCGCGGCGCCGCAAGCCGCCAGCGGTGTCGATCTGTCGGCCCGTGCCCCCGCGCCGCTGCGGCCGCGTCCACCGCGACCCTCTCTACGGTCGTCGCAACGGTGGCGACGGCACGCGATGGCCGCCGCCGGCATTGCCGCGGCAATCACCTCCATCATGGTGGCGCGGGCCTGGCTGGCTCCGGCCGATTCCCCGACCGCCGGCGCCTCCGGCCCGATCTCGAATGTTGCTGCCACCACGGGGTTCTCGACCCCGAACGGCACCGCACCGGGATCCATCGCGGTCGGCACAGCGGCCGGCTCGGCGTCGTCGGCGCCGCGGTCCAGCTCGCCGACGCCATCGGATCCGTCCACTGTCGACCTGCCGAGCTCGACGGCGTCGACGCGCTCCGTCGCCCCGTCCTCCGCTGCCGTGTCCTCCGCCGCCGTGCCCTTCGCCGCCGTGCCCTCCGCCGCGGAGCCCTCCGGCGCCGGCGGGTCGGCCGATCACGATGACCCATCCGCGGCCCCGCCCGGATCCTTCGATGCGCAGACGGTGGTCTGGTTCCACACCCTGTGTCGCGGCGGCTCGCAGTTGGCCGACGAGACCCTCGTTCCGGGACAGCGGTACCCGAACCTGAAAGCTGCTCAGCAGGCGTATGTGGATTCCTATTCCACGCAGGCTGCGACGGCCATAGCAATCGCGGACGCGTTGGCCGCCCAGGCACCGACAACCATTGCCGGCGGTCGAATCGACTTCGCGACCGTGGTCGACGGGTTTCGCGCGCTCTCGCGGGCGCTGACCGGCGCCTCCGACACCGTCGCGGCGGCCGACCCGCACAGCAGCGACGAGCTGGACGCGACGGTTCACGCCGTCGCCATCCAGGTCGACCCGGACAACCGGCCGGCCGACCTTGCACCGCTGACGAACGATGAGATCGCCTTTGTGGGATCACTTCCCGGGTGCGAGAGCCTGCTGCTGCCGGGGTAGGTCGCTGGTGCGCACCGCCGCTCGGCCGACCTGGCAACGCGAACCGGGACGTAGCAGAACGGCCCCCGGGGATACCCGGGGGCCGATGTCAGCTGCTGGTTCGCAGCGGTCAGCCGCGATGTCGCCCGGCCAGAGGGTGGCGGCGAGCAGCGCTGATCAGCACACCGCCACCGACGAGCAGCACCAGGCCGACCGTGGTCGCCATCCCCGCATTGACGCCGGTGTAACTCAGCATCCTGGTGTCGTCGGCCGCCCAGACGCCGTTGACGGTCGCCGCGCCATCGTCCGCGCCGACCGGCGGGGCAGCCACGACGGTCAGTGGAACGCTTGTCGTCACCCCGCATGACACCCCGACCACCTCGATGGTGTGCTGGCCGGCGGCCGTGTCCAGCGGGATCGTCACGGCCACCGTGAATTGGCCCGAGGTGTCTGCGGTGGCATCACCCAGCAGCACCGGCTCGGAATGCAGCCACACCTGGATCACCTCACTCGGTGAGTAGCCGCTGCCGTTGACCGTCAGGGTCTGACCGGGAACGACGGTGCTGGCGGAAAGCATGACGCCCGGCGTCTGACCGGTCTGCGGATTGGTGGTCGGCGCACTCCACCAGGTGACATTCACGGTGCTCGTCTGCACGTCCGTGGCCTGGCCGGGGACCGTTACCCGCTCGGTGGTCGTCGCGACCTCATCCGCCGGCTGAACGAGCGTCCGGGTGTCGAAGACGGTTGTCGGGACCACGCCCGTCGAGCCTTCGGTCACCGTGACCGTGGTCGGCACCGTGACCGTGGTGGGCACCGTCGCCGTGGGTGGCACCGTGGTCGGCTCGACCACCGTGCGGTCAACGGTCTCGGTGATCGTGTGGTCCACCGTCTCGGTCTGGGTCTCGGTCTGGATCTGGGTGACCGTCGTCGGAACCGTCACCGTCACGGTGGGCGGATCGGCTGGCTCTTCCCCACCGCAGTTGGGGTCGAGCACGAGGTTGACTACGTCCCCGCAGGCCGCGGCCGAGGCCGTGCCGGCGAAGACGACGAGGCCCAGGCACACGGCGACACCGCAACCCGCGGCCAGGGCGATCCACCGGCAGGCGCCGGCGCTGCTCGGTCCAGGACGACCAGTGTGCATGCGTGTTCCCACGTCCAGCCCCATTTCGCGGCCGCCCGGAACAACTCGGGCGGGACGGTCGACAATGATTGACATAGGACCTGACGTCGGGCGGGCGCTCCAGATACACCGGCCATCGGTAGATGCACCGGCCATCGGCGCAGGGCGCAGTTTTCGGCGACAGCCGATCGACCGGCCGGCGGACCCTACCCGACCCGACCGACCGGGCTCAGCGGATCATCGAGCGGATCTCCCTGGCGGCCACCGACAGCGCGGCCAGGTCCCCACCGGGCACCGCGGCGATCTCGCCGAGGGTGCGCCGGGCGCGGGCCAGCCGGGAGGCGTTCTCCTGCTCCCACTGGGCGATCTTGTGCTGCGCGTCCTGCTCGCCGGAGGTGGTGGACAGGACGTCCGCGGTGAGCATCCGCAGCGAGCGGTACAGGTCGTCGCGCAGCGCCTGCCGGGCCAGCGCATGCCAGCGGTCGCCACGCTCCAGCCCGGTGACCGAGGTCAGCAGCCGGTCGAAGTCCAGGTGGGCGGACAACGCGTACAGCAGCTCGGCACATTCCATCAGGTCGCGCCCGGTGTCGGCGGCGACATCGACCGCGTCCAGCAGGCTGAAGGTGTGCAGCGAGTAGGCCACCGTGCTGGCCAGCGCGGCCGGCGCTCCCGCGGCCACCAGCTCCGCGGTTTCCTCGGCGACGCTGACCTGGTCATCCCCGCAGACCAATTTCGGCAGCAGCGGGGTGAGGTCGGCCACCGGCCGCGCGTAGCGGGCGATCTCGGCCATCACGTCCAACGGTTGCGGCCGCCGGGTCAGCAGCCAGCGGGTGGCCCGGTCCAGGAGCCGGCGCGCCCGCAGGTTCAGGGTGTCCTGGGTTTCCGCGCTCACCCGGTTGTCCAAAGCCGCGACCGCCGCCCAGATCGCGGGCAGGTCGAACACCTCGCTGGTGATCGTGTAAGCGCGGATCGCGTCTTCCGGGGTGGCTGCCATTTCTTCTTCCAGCCGGAAGGAGTAGGAGATCCCGGCCCGGTTCACCAGTTCGTTGACCGTTTCGGTGGTGACGATCTCCCTGGCCAGCGGGTGCTGGGCGATGGATCGAACGGCGAGGTCCGACCCGTCCCGCATGTTGCTCGGGAAGTACTCCGGCAATCGCGCGGCGTAGGCGGGGTCGTCCGGCAGCGTGCTGTCCAGCATGGCGGCCGACAACCCGGCCTTGACGTAGGCCAGCAGCACGCACAGTTCGGGCCCGGCGAGCCCGTCGCCGGCGGCGATCCGCGCGTTGATCTGGGCGTGGGTGGGCAGGAATTCCAGCGCGCGGTCCAACCGGCCGGAGTCCACCAGGGCGTCGATCAGCCGGGAGTGCACCGTCAGCATGGCCGGCGCGTGCAGCCGGGCGGCGCCGAGAACCCTGTTCTGGCCGCGGTTGTCGGCCAGCACCAGGCTGGCGACCTCGTCCGTCATGGAGCTGAGCAGGGTGAGCCGGCCCGGTTCGTCGAGCTCGCCGGCCTCCACCCGCCGCTGCAGGGCGATCTTGATGTTGACCTCGTGGTCGGAAGTGTCGACGCCCGCGGAGTTGTCGATGGCGTCGGTGTTGATCCGGCCGCCCGCCCTGGCGAACTCGATCCGGCCCAGTTGGGTGACCCCGAGGTTGCCACCCTCGCCGACCACCTTGGCCCGCAGGTCCGCACCGTCGACCCGCAGCGCGTCGTTGGCCTTGTCGCCGACCGCGGCGTTGGTCTCACCGGCGGCCTTGATGTAGGTGCCGATGCCGCCGTTCCACAGCAGGTCGACCGGGGCGAGCAGGATGGCGTGCATCAGCTCGGTGGGCGACAGCGCCGTGACGGCCGGGTCGAGGCCGACGGCGTCCTGCATCTGCTCGGTGATCGGGATCGACTTGGCCGTCCGCGGGAACACCCCGCCACCGGCGGAGATCAGCGCCTGGTCGTAGTCGGCCCATGACGAACGGGGCAGCTCGAACAACCGCATCCGCTCGACGAAGGACTCCGCGACGTCCGGGGTCGGGTCGATGAAGATGTGCCGGTGGTCGAAGGCAGCGAGCAGCCGGATGTGCTGGCTGAGCAGCATTCCGTTGCCGAAGACGTCACCGGACATGTCGCCGACGCCTACACAGCTGAAATCCTGCGTCTGGGTGTCGATACCGAGTTCCCGGAAGTGGTGCTTGACCGACTCCCACGCACCCCGGGCGGTGATGCCCATCGCTTTGTGGTCGTAGCCGACGCTGCCGCCGGAGGCGAACGCGTCATCGAGCCAGAAACCGTAGTCGTGCGCGACGCCGTTGGCGATGTCGCTGAAGGTCGCGGTGCCCTTGTCGGCCGCGACGACCAGGTAGGAGTCGTCGCCGTCCCGGCGGACCACCCGATCCGGTGGGACGATCTGGCCGGCGTGCCGGTTGTCGGTCAGATCCAGCAACCCGGCGATGAACATCCGGTAGCAGGCGATGCCCTCCGCCAGCTGGCGTCCGCGGTCGACCTGCGGGTCGCCGGTGGCGGTGGGCGGCTTCCTGACCACAAAGCCGCCTTTGGCCCCGACCGGGACGATGACGGCGTTCTTGACCTCCTGCGCCTTGACCAGACCGAGGATCTCGGTCCGGAAGTCCTCCGGCCGGTCCGACCACCGCAACCCACCGCGCGCGACGTCGCCGAACCGCAGATGCACCCCCTCCAACCGCGGCGAGTACACCCAGATCTCATGCGCCGGAACAGGTTTCGGTACACCGGGGACCTGATGGGGGTCCAGCTTGACGGACAGGAAGTCCCGCCGGTTCCCCTCGTCGTCGAGCCGGTACTCGTTGGTTCGTGAGGTTGCGGAGATGACGCTGAGCAGCGTCCGCAGGATCCGGTCGGCGTCCAGGCTGGTCACCTCGTCGAGCGCCGCGGCGACCCTGCTGCGGATCAACTCGGCCTGCTCGGACCGCTCACTGGTGCCGTCGTCGAACAGCGCCGGGTCGAACTGCACGGCGAACAGCCGGGCCAGGTCCGCCACGACCTCCGGGTGCGAGCACAGCACCTGCTCGACATAGCGCTGGGTGTAAGGGGTTCCGATCTGTCGGAGGTAGTGCGCATACGACCGCAGCATGGCCACCTCGCGCCAGTTCAGGCCGGCCGCCAGCACCAGCTGGTTGAACCCGTCAACCTCGCTGCGACCGGTCCAGGCCGCGATGAACGCGTCGGAGAACCTGCTCCGAAGCTCGGGATCGTCTGCGCCGTGGGAGACGTCGGCCTGCGGGAAGCTGAGCCCGAAATCGTAGATACGGGAAAGGGTTCCCTCGGACTGCCGGACCTCGAACGGCCGCTCGTCGAGCACGTCGGCGCCGAGCGTCTGGAGGACCGGCAACGCCCGGGACAACGTGACCGCGCCGCCGGTGACGTACAGCTTGAGCCGCCAGTCACCCACCGCGGATCGGTCGCTGCGAGACATCTTCAGCGCCAGGTCGTCCGGGCCCTCGAGCTGGTCGAGCAGCCGCAGGTCGGCGACCGCGTCATCGACCTGGTAGGTCTCCTTGTAGCCCTCGTCGAATGCGTCCGCATACCTTGACAGCGCGCCGGCAGTGTCCAGGTCCTCGTCGCCGCCGCCGACGACGGCGGCGACCAGCCGGTCCTCCCAGGTCCGGATGGTGCCGCGGAGCGCCTTGGTGAGTGCCGTGAGCTGCGGCCGGACCGGGTTCGCCGGATCCGTGCTGACGGTGAAATGCACTGCGGCCAGAAGGGAGTCGCCGACCCGGGCGGTGTAGCGGATGCCGGTGCCGTTGAATGCGTCCAGCAGGATCTGCTGCATCGCGAGCCGGCAGTCCGTGGTGTACCGGTCCCGCGGCAGGTACACCATGACGGACACGAACCGCCCGAACGGGTCCGGTTGCAGGAAGGCGCGTAACCTCCGCCGGCTGGCCAGCTGCAGCACGCTGCCGACCACGTCGACGACGAGATCTGGGTCTGCCCAGAACAACTCGGCCCGCGGGTAGGTGGCCAGCAGATCCATCGCACGCTGGCCCGTATAGGTGTCCGGGGCAGCGCCCAAGGTGGACAGCACCGCCTGGACAGTCAGCCGCAGCACCGGGGTGGTGGTGATCTCCGCATTGAGTGCCCGTGGCGTCAACACGCCGAGGAATCGGTGTTCCCTGACCAGAGCGCCGTCCGGGCCGAGCACCCGGGCACGCACCTCGAACGGCGGCACGTCCCGGGTCAACGCCGACCCGGCGGAGGCCTGGGTGAGCAGCAGGTGCGACGGGTGAGCCCCGCCGGCGGTCAGCGGGTGTTGCTCTGCCGCGGACGTGATCGACTCCCGCAGGATGCCCAGGCCGGAGCCGTGCACCGGACTGAGCGAGTCTTCGGCGGAACCCTGGTGACCTTCGTAGCGGCAGTAGCCCAGGAAGGTCATGTTTCCGGAGATCAGCCAGTACAGGAAGTCGGCGGCTTCCGACACCTCCTGCGCGGAGCGCGGGGAGAACGTGCCGCGAAGTTCCGCGGCTGCGGTGGCCGCGGCGCCGGTCAGCGCTCCGCCGTCGCCGACGATGGCCCTGACGTACTCCAGGGCGTGCCGCAGCGCGTCCTCGATCGTCTCGGCCCGCTCGGCATCGGACAGCCGGTCGATGAGCACGTGCATCCATGACTCACGGAAGGTGAACGCAGATTCGGCCGCCCGGCCGGATTCGCCGGCGACCTCCCGCAACTCGCCGTTCGGGTCGCGCTTGCTGATCAGGATCGGGTGCAGCACGCGGTGCACCGTGACGCCCTTGATGGTCAGCGCGCCGATCACCGAGTCAACCAGGAACGGCATGTCGTCGGTGACGATGTCGATCACCGTCTTGGTGTCGGTCCACCCGGCGCCGCCCTCGTTCGGGGCCGGCGCCGGGTTGAACACCCGGATCTTGACCTCGCCCGGCAGCCGTTGCGATCCGACCCGCCAATGGCCGTCGACAACGCCCAGGACGTCCGGCGCGGTCTTCGGCTGGTCCTCTGCGGGCACGTGCCGGAAGTAGGCGTCGATCATGGCGGACCGTTCGGGCCGCTCCGCGGCCGCCCGGGCGACCGCGGAATCCGGGTCCGGTCCCGGAACCGGGATCCGCCCGAGATCCTGCGCCGGCGTGGATACGTCGGTCTGGGTCATCGGTCAACCCCGGTCATCATCGGCCCTCCACAATCCGGGCGCAGACAAGCGCCCCACCCGAATGCCACGCTGCAATTCGGTCCGGGAGCGAGCCTATGCCCTTCCCCGGGGGCGCACCGTGGTTCGTCGACCGGATCGTGACGGAGAACTCCGGCGGTCAACCCCACCGACCGCCGAGCGTCGCCGATGCGCGACGTCGATCCCGAGCCGGCCGCCTCAGTCCCGGGTCAGCTTGCGATGGGTCACCCGGTGCGGCCGGGCTGCGTCGACGCCGAGCCGGCTCACCTTGTTCTTCTCGTAATCAGAGAAGTTGCCCTCGAAGAAGTACCACTTCGACTCGTCCTCGTCGGTGCCTTCCCACGCCAGGATGTGCGTGCACGTGCGGTCCAGGAACCAGCGATCGTGGGAGATCACCACGGCGCAGCCCGGGAACTGTTCGAGCGCGTTCTCCAGCGAGCCGAGGGTTTCGACGTCCAGGTCGTTGGTCGGCTCGTCGAGCAGGATCAGGTTGCCGCCGACCTTGAGGGTAAGGGCGAGGTTGAGCCTGTTCCGCTCACCTCCGGACAGCACGCCGGACGGCTTCTGCTGGTCCGGCCCCTTGAAGCCGAAAGCGGAAACGTAGGCCCGCGAGGGCATCTCGACATGGCCGACCTTGATGTAGTCCAGCCCGTCGGACACGACCTCCCAGACGTTCTTCTTCGGGTCGAGCCCACCGCGGTTCTGGTCGACGTAGGACAGCTTGACCGTCTCGCCGATCTTGACGGTGCCGTCGTCCGGCTCCTCGAGGCCGACGATGGTCTTGAACAGCGTGGTCTTGCCGACGCCGTTCGGCCCGATCACCCCGACGATGCCGTTGCGGGGCAGGGTGAACGACAGGTCGTCGATCAGCACCCGGTCGTCGAAGCCCTTCTTGAGGTCGTGCACCTCGACGACGATCGAGCCGAGCCGCGGGCCCGGCGGGATCTGGATCTCCTCGAAGTCCAGCTTGCGGGTGCGCTCGGCCTCGGTGGCCATCTCCTCGTAACGGGCGAGCCGGGATTTCGACTTGGCCTGCCGCGCCTTCGGGCCGGACCGCACCCAGGCCAGTTCCTCCTTGAGCCGTTTGGCCAGCTTGACGTCCTTGCGCCCCTCGACGGTCAGCCGGTCGGACTTCTTCTCCAGGTAGATGGAGTAGTTGCCCTCGTACGGGATGAGCCGCCCGCGGTCGACCTCGGCGATCCACTGGGCGACGTTGTCCAGGAAGTAGCGATCGTGGGTGACGGCGAGGACGGCGCCCGGGTAGGAGGCGAGGAACTGCTCGAGCCATTGCACGGACTCGGCGTCCAGATGGTTGGTCGGCTCGTCAAGGAGCAGCAGGTCCGGCGCCGAGAGCAGCAGTTGGCACAGCGCCACCCGGCGGCGCTCGCCACCGGAGAGGATGTCCACCGGGGAGTCTCCGGGTGGGCAGCGCAGCGCGTCCATCGCCTGGTCGATCTTGGCGTCCAGGTCCCAGGCGCCCGCATGGTCGAGCTCCTCGGAGAGGGTCCCCATCTCCTCCAGCAACTCGTCGGTGTAGTTGGACTCCATCTCGGCCAGCACCTCGGTGTACCGGGTGAGCTTGGCGTTGATGTCGCCGAAGGCCTCCTGGATGTTCTCCAGCACCGTCTTGGTCTCGTCCAGGTGCGGCTCCTGCATCAGGATGCCGACGGAGTAGCCGGGGGTCAGGAACGCCTCGCCGTTGCTGGGGGTATCCAGGCCTGCCATGATCTTCAGGATCGTCGATTTGCCGGCGCCGTTGGGGCCGACGACGCCGATCTTGGCGCCCGGGTAGAACGACATCGTGACGTCATCGAGGATGACCTTGTCGCCCACGGCCTTGCGGGCCTTCTTCATGGTGTAAACGAATTCGGGCACTTCAGGGTCCTCTCGCAGCTGATCTTTCCAACGCGCGGCCGATCCGATCCGCACAGCGCAATCCCCCGTCCGCATGAGGCGGAAAAGGCGACACGACGCCGTCATACAGTCTGCCGGACTCGAACGGGTGGTCTGTCCGCGATCCGTCGGCGGATGTCCCGCGACCGTCACCCAGGGGGTCGTTCGCGAGGCACACTGAACCCGGCAAAGGTAAAGGAATAGTCAAGAGGTGCCTTGTGTCGTTGCTGTCGGGTTCGGAGAGGTCGCTGCCGCGCGCTCGTCCGGTCGCGCCGATGCCGCCCGTCGCCCCGGGCGACTACGGCTCGCCATCGGTCCGGCGGGCCATCGAGCGGGTGCGGGCCGAGCGCCGGACCCGGTACCGGGGGCGGTGGTGGTTCCCGCCGTTCGTGGTGCTGTGCTTGCTGTCCGTCTTCTGGGGGCTGCTGAAGACCGACCAGCTGGTCGCCGAGAAACTGATCTGGCCCAGCAGCGGCGCCCAGTTCGTGGAGGTCGGTCCGTTGCCGGCCGACCCGGCGGGGACCGGTAGCCGGATGATGATCGTGGTTGGCGGACTGAACCGGAAGAGCGGAACGGGCACGGCTGCGGCCTTGATGCCGTCGCTGACCGTCGGGCATACCCGGGTGTTCAGCCTGATCTACGGCAGCGGCATCAATGACCAGGACATCCTGGACAAGTTCGATGCCCTGATGGCCACCTACCGGCCGCGGGAGGTCAGCTTCTTCGGCAGCAGCATGGGCGGCGACGTCGTGCTGAACCTGGCCGCGCACGCCCAGCAGCGACGGGACGACTACCGGCAGCAGCTGATCGCCGATCCGCAGCTGGCGGCGGCAGGCGCGGAGCCTGGAAACGCTGTCGAAACCGGTTCGGGCCCAACTCGTTCCGGCGCGGCCAATTCCGGCGCGGCCGACTCCGGCGCGGCCGACTCCGGCGCGGCCGACTCCGGCGCGGCCGACTCCGGCGCGGCACGTCGGGCGGAGCAGGGTTCGGCGCCGCCCGCGCAACGCGACCGGATCGTCGGCGCACAGGCCGCGCGCATCTCCGGGCTGCTCGTGACCCAGGACTCAGCGGCGAGCGCGCGGGTCGGGACCATGGGGGTCCGTGCGCTGATCGCGCCGCCTGCGGCGATCGCGCCGCCTGCGGGCACCACCCGGCCGGCAACCACTGCGGCCGCCATCGACCCACCGCCCCGGCTCGGCACGATCTACTTGGACTGCTCACCGTTGGGTGCCGACGACGTCCGGGACGCGGACCGAACCCAGGCCGACGCCCTCACTGGACTGACCGAGGCGCTGCATACCGACGGCGGGGTGGCCGTTCGAATGAGCGCCGAGGTGCTGGCCCAGCAACGCCAGTGGTCAACCGGTCGGTTCCCATTCCTGGACGTCCGGCCCGACGAGCTGCTCTTCAAGATCAACCAGGTGTGGCGCGAGAAGATCGGCGCACCGGGCATTTCCACTCAGTTGATCAAGGACCAGTACGGCGTCATCCGGCGCACCGACATCGACGACATCGTCGACGCGCTGGGCCCAGGGGCCAGGATCGTCTACTTCCTGCCGGAGAACCGCACTGACGACCGCACCGTGCGCGTGGAGCAGGTCGAGACCGAGCTGGACACACTCGCCGCGGACAACAACCTCGACCTGCGGGTCGTCGCCATTCCCGGTGGGCACCACGCCAGTGCGGAGAGCAACTCGGACCTGTACCGCCGCGCGATCGATTCCATGAACGGCGGCGGGAGCTGAGCGACGGGCCGGTGGGCGCGCCGGGTCCGAGGTCAGTCGACGGTCACCAGGGCGCCGTTGCGTTCGCCGCCGGGGTCGGACTCCCACGGAGGCCGCTCGTCATCCGACTCCGCCGCCTGCCAGGGATCCCCGGACGCCGGCTCGGCCGAACCCCGTTGCGTGCCGGGATCTCCCTCGGCGGGTCCGCCCGATTGATCCGCCGGTCGCGGCTCCATCGGGTTCCGGGTGAACCGGCTGCCGGCCCTGACGACGTCCAGCCCCACGAAGTCGGCCTTCACCTCGGTGAAGTACTGGGTGGCGCCGTTCTTCTCGAACCGCCGGGTGATGATCCGGCCAACAACGACGATCGGGTCGCCCTTGCGGACGGTGTTCAGAACCGCGGTCGCCAGGTTCTTCCAGCAGACCACCGTCACCCCGAACTCGTCACCGTCCACCCACGTGTCCGCGGCCTTGTCCAACCGGCGTTCCGTTGCCACGATGCGGAAGTTGACCCGGTCACCCGTCAGCCCGACCGACAACTGCGGATGCGTAGCGGCTCTGCCCGCGATGGTCACCGACGCGACGTCCCTGCTCATCGATTTTCCCCTTGCCTGCGATGGCCCCGGCCCTGACGGCGCGATGGCGCTCTTCGCAGACCGTGCCAGCCAGGCCACGGGCGGGACAGCACGCAGGACCGAATGTGGACGAAAATCGGACATGGGAACAACCTCGGCGTGCGGGCGGTCCTACACACCGTCGAAGGGTGCCCCGTACCGGAACCGCCCGGTCATCACGGGACTGTAGGTGGCGAGCGTCCTGACCTGAAAGTGCTCTCCCCAACCGGGATCCGGTGGCTCGATCCCCACGTCGGCGGCCGTGACGAAGCCGAACCGGCCGTAGAAACCCGGTGAACCCAGCAGCACGATGGCTGGTTCACCTGCTGCGTCGGCGGCCGCTATCACCGCCCGCACCAGGGCACTGCCGACCCCACGGCCCTGCTGATCGGGACGCACCGAGACCGGCCCGATGGCCAGGATCCGGCGGTCGGCGACCGCCGGATCGGGATGCACCAGGACGCCGTAGCTGCTGCTCACGCCACCGACGACGGCTCCGTCGCGGTCCGCGACCAGCGTCAGCTCCGGGACGTAGCCGGGGTCGCGGCGCAGCCGATCGTTCAGCAGCGCCTCGACCACCGGTTCGCCGGTGGGTTCGTCATGGGCGAAGGCGGCTTCGATCACCCGCTGCACGGCTGTCTCGTCGGCCGGCGCCGCCACCCGGATCTGCATGCTCACCGGTCCGGGTCGGCCGTTCCGTCCTGCTGGGTTGGGCCGGAGCCGGTCCGGTCGCCGGACCGGGCCCGCGCGTGTGCCCGGTCCTGGTCCGCCAGCTGGGCGAGCATTCGGTTGTAGGCGTCGAGCTCGTCGTCGGTCTTGCGGTCACCCATCCGATCCGACCGCCTGCCCTCGCGCTCGTCGCTGCGCGCCCACTGGGACAGCAACGCGATCATCACGATGATCATCGGGATCTCGGTGGCGCCCCAGGCGATGGCTCCGCCCAGACGTTGCTCGCCGACCAGGTCGGTCACCCACGGCAACGCCAGGCCGTTGTAGTAATCACTGGCCAGCACCTGGTGGGAATTCATCAGCGCGAGACCGAAGAATGCGTGGAACGGCAGGGCGCCCAACAGCATCGCCAGCTTGATCATCGGCTGGACCTGCCGCGGCGACGGGTCGACACCGATGATCACCCAGTAGTAGAGGTAGCCGACCACCAGGAAGTGCAGGTTCATCACCAGGTGGCCCAGGTGGGAGGTGATCATCACCTCGAACAGCGAGGAGAAGTACAGCGCATAGAACGAGATCACGAACAGCGGAAACACGAACAGCGGGTGGGTGACGAAACGCGCGAAACGGCTGTGCAGGGCGCCCGTGATCGCCTCCCGCAGACCAGGGACGTCGCTGCGGCCGGCGGCCGGCAACGCCCGCAGCGCCAGCGTCACCGGGCCGCCGAGCACCAGCAGGATCGGCGCGATCATGCCGAGCAGCATGTGGGCCATCATGTGGATCGAGAACTGGGCCTCGGCGTACCGGCCGAGGCCTGAGGACGTGGCGAACACCACCATCGCGCAGCCCGCGACCCAGGCCACCGTGCGCCCGATCGGCCAGCGGTCCCCGCGGCGGTGCAGCCGGCGCACCCCGAGCAGGTAGAGCACCGCGGCGACGATCACCGCGACGCCGAGGATCCAGTCGAAGCGCCAGTCGGCGACCAGCGCCAGGAAGGTCGGCGGGCCGTCCAGGTTGTAGCCAAGGGCCAGCTCGATGTTTCCGGGCGCAGCGCCGGACGGCGGCGGGGTCGCGGTGCGGCCGAGGGCGGCGGCCACCCCGATGGTCGCGGCCATGATCCCGATCTCGACAACGGCCAGCCGGATCAGCGGGCGCCGATCGCCGCTGTCGGTGATCGCCGGCAACGTTCGCTTCCGATGCAGGTAGCCGATCACGCCCAAGCCCACCAGCAGCCCGGCCTTGATCAACACCAGCCGGCCGTAGTCGGTCCGCCACAGATCGGGCAGGTAGGTGATCCGGATCCAGGCGTTGACGAACCCGGACGCCGCGACTGCGATGAACGCCCAGAACGCGATCGAGGAGTAGCGATGCGCTATCACCCGCAGGTGCGGCGCGCGCTGCCTGGCCAACCCGAGAAAAGCCACCAGTCCGCCCACCCAGATGCTGATGCCCACCAGATGGAACACCATGCTGTCCACCGCGACGTCATGATCGCCGGACTGGACCGAGTGGCCGGTGTTGCTCTGTGCGACCACTGCGATCAGCGCAATCGCCAGCAGCACGGCCGCCCAGCCCGGATGCAGCACCACCCTGCCGATCACCGCGATCAGGGCGGCCGCGATCGCGGCGATCAGCGCAGCCCGGACGCTGTCCAGGATCGAGATCCCGCTGATCACCCAGTCCGCCGAGATCGACTCGCTGATCGATTTGCCCAGCGTGTCCGACAGCGTCAGTGGGATCAGGGCGAACCCGGACACCGACCAGACGAGGGCGGACAACGAGGCCGCCTTGACGGCCCGGTAGCCACCGACGTCGAGCAGGCCGCTGCGCTGCGGCGGCGCCAGCCAGGCGGCGGCGAGCAGCCAGCCGATGGTGAGCGCGGCCGCGAAGTCGAAGATCGCCTTGACGGCCGGCAGGGCCAGTTCGGTGATCGACCCGGCTGTTGGCAACCCCGGAATCTCGGTGCGGGACGGGACCAGGGCGGCAACAGCCGCGGCGACGCAGCCGGCGATCACTGCGGCGACGATGACGACGCTGGTCACGGTCCACGGGTCATGTCTGCCCCCGGCCGACCCGCCCGCGGCGGTCACCCGGGTGCCGGTCGCGGCGGAGTCGGCAACCCGACCGGGCGGCCGTTCCTGCTGCGCCGTCCGCGGTTCCGCGGGGTTCGCGGCGTCGCCGTCGCGGGTCGAGGTCACATCGGGCACGGATTCACGATACTGCGCGGTGACCGCAGGCCCGCCCGGCGTTCGCTAGGCTCGGCGACGCCATCGGCGCTCGTAGCTCAGCTGGATAGAGCAGGGGACTTCTAATCCTCAGGTCGCAGGTTCGAATCCTGCCGGGCGCGCTGACCGGGTCGTCTGTGTCCGGGTCCGGTTGGGCACCGCGACCACGGCGACCAGCACGCACAGCACACCGGCAGTGACGAACAGCGGCGCGGGGATGAACGAACCCGCGAGCACCAGCACCGCCGCGATGCCGATCGACCAGGGGATGATGCGCGGCCGGCCGGGATGTGCGTGCAGAGCGCCGACCGCGACCAGGTAGACGGCCACCGGGACGGTCGTCGCCATGCTCGCGCCGACGTACCCGATGCCCTCGGTGAGTCCCCGCTGAAAGGCGACGGCGACGACCAGCCCGGTGCCGACGGCGGCCGCAGCGGCAAAGACGAAGTAGTGGCCGTACCCCCAGATGAACGATGACCGCGCGGTGTCCAGCCGCGGGTTGGACTCGTGGTCGAAGTAGATCCACCACAGACAGAACAAGGTGATGATCCCCGCCACAGCCAGCCCGATCAGGCTGCCGCCGTCCTTCTTCTCGTCCAGCGCCGACTGGAAGGCGAGGGTGGCCGCGGTCACCGATTCGCCGAGCACGATCACCGTGAACAGGCCGTAACGCTCGGCGATGTGATGCGGGTGGGGCGTCGTCATGGTGGCGCGTTCGGCGATCACCGGAACCGCCAGTTCAGCAATGACGGCGATGAAGAACCCGACGAAGTACACCTCCTTGGGCACGAACAACAACATCAGCCAGAAGAGCTGGACCACCGAAACACCGACGGCATAACGGATTGCCGTTCGGCGCCGGGGCGGATCGGCGGCGGCCGCCCGCAGCCACTGGGTCACCATGGCCAACCGCATGATCACGTAACCGATGACGATCACCAGGTAGTCGTCGCCCGCGAACGCCCTCGGGATGCCCGCCGCCAACACCAGCGACCCGGCGATCTGGACGAGCACGGTCAGCCGGTACGGGACGTCGTCGGTGTCGTAGGCGGAGGCGAACCAGGTGAAGTTCATCCAGGCCCACCAGATGGCGAAGAACACCATCACGTACTGCAGGACGCCGGTGCCGGCGTGGTCCTCCACGATTGCGTGGTCCAGGCCGGCCGCTGCCTGCGCGACTGCCACCACGAAGCACAGGTCGAACAGCAATTCGAGCGGCGTCGAGACACGGTGATGTTCGTCAGGCCGTCGCGCCCGCATCGGGACGTACCAGGGCCGTCCGGCGATCTGTTCGCTCATGTGGTCCGAACCGTCCGTTAGGCACTGCGACGGCCCCCGGTGGGTCGCCTCGACCGGTCGACCCTAACCGCGGCGTGGTACCCGCGGCAGACGAGCGGTCAGGGCGGGCAGGGCGGGCAGGGCGGGCAGCGCGTCAGCGGTCGCGATCAGAAGCCGAAGTCGCCACCACCGCCGAAATCACCACCACCGCCGAAATCACCACCACCGCCGAAATCACCACCACCGCCGAAATCACCACCGCCAGCGTCACCGCCGCCGCTGGAGTAGTCACCGCCGCCATCGCCGGAGGAGCCATCCCCCGCGTCGGCCATCCCGGCGTCATAGCCGGCGTCGTAGCCGCCGTCCCAGCCGCCGCCCATACCGACCATCCCGGTGAACAGCGTGGAGGCGACCAGGTAGCTGCCGACACCCCAGGCGCCGGCCACCAGCGCAGGCCGCCACCAGGGCTCGGAGTACCAGCCCTGCGGCACCGGCCTTCCGGCGACCATGCCCCCCGGGTAGTAGTGCTGGGTGCGAGCGCCCGGCTGGGGCGAGGCCTCGTAGTCGTGGCCCTCGACGGTGACGGAGCGGTCCTCGGAGACCTTGCCGGCCTGCTGCTGGCCGGGGATCGCGGGCAGCTCGGGTCCGGGATCGAGCCCCAGCGAGGTGCGCGCCGCCCGCACGTAGTACAGGCCTTCGTAGGCGGTCTGCTGAGCCAACCGGTACTGCTGCGCCGACTTCGCCTGCTCGACCTGCGAGCCGGCGGCGGTGAACCGCTCCGATGCATCGGACAGCGCCTGTCGAGCGGCCGGGTCGTCCTTGGGGTCCAACGCGTACACCTGCCCGCCGAGGCGCTCGACCCACCGTCGGGCCTCGGCTTGCGCATCCTCCAACGACCTGGCGGCGCTCACCCCCCGCTGACGCAGGTAGTACAGGCCGGCAGCCACGATGGCGGCGACGATCACGATCCACAGGAGCGTGTCCACTGGTCTTCCCTTCCGAAATCCGATGACGATCTCGCGGCGCGCCTGCCGCCTTTCAGTGAACGAGATGCCCGGCGGGATCGTTCCACCCGGCGTGCTGTCTGCTGGGCCACCGACGCTGACGATCGGCGGGTCGGCAACCCTCTTCGACGACCGTCAACGTCGCCGTTTGCGGGTGCCGAACATCGACCGCCCCAGGGCGCCACCGAGTGAGGTGCCCAGGGATTTCATGAACGAGGTGACGACGGGGTTGTTCAGCACCTCGCCGATGCCGCCGGAGTTCTGTGACCCGGTCGCCGTCCCGCGCGGCTTGGGAGCCGAGCCGCTTGGCGCCGGAGCGCGTGGCGGCGGGGCGGTCGTCTCGTCCAGGTACGGGTTGTCGGGCTCCGGGGTGAGCGAGGGCCAGCCGTCCGCTCCCACGGTCGGCGCGGTCGGCCCGGTGGGCACGGTCGGGATGGTCACCGGCGCGGCGCCCGGTGCTGCCGTCGGCGCAACCCGCGCGGTGAGCATCTCGTAGGCGGATTGCCGGTCGACGTCCTGCCCGTATTTCGACATCAGGGCCGATGACGCCACGGCGGCCACCACTTCCGCCGCGGGCGCGGGCGCCATCAGTGACCGCGGGGCGCGGATCCTGGTCCAGGCCACCGGGGTCGGCGCGCCCTTCTCCGAGAGCACGGTCACGATCGCCTCCCCGGTCCCCAGGCTGGTGAGCGCGGTGGACAGCGTGTAGTCCTCCGTGATCGGGTAGGTTTTCACCGTCGCGGAGAGCGCCTTCTGGTCGTCCGGGGTGAACGCCCGCAGGGCGTGCTGGATGCGGGCGCCCAGCTGGGAGAGCACCGGACCGGGCACATCGGTGGGCAGCTGGGTGCTGAAGAACACCCCGACACCCTTGGACCGAATCAGCTTCACCGTCTGCTGCACAGCCTGCAGGAATGCCTTGGACCCATCGGCGAACAGTAGATGCGCCTCATCGAACAGGAACACCAGCTTGGGCTTGTCGAGGTCTCCGACCTCGGGCAGTTCCTCGAACAGTTCGGCCAGCAACCACATCAGGAAGGTGGAGAACAGCACCGGGTTGATCTGCAGCTCCGCGACCTCGAACAGGGTGATCACGCCGCGGCCGTCCGGCGTCAGCCTGAACAGATCGGCCACGTCGAGTTCGGGCTCGCCGAAGAACCGGTTGCCACCCTGCGCGTCCAGGTTGGTCACCGCCCGCAGGATGACGCCGGCGGTGGCCTTCGACACCCCACCGAGCTCGCGCAGGTCTCCCTTGCCCTCGTCGCCGGTCAGATGCATGATCACCGCCCGCAGGTCCTTCAGGTCCAGCAGCGGCAGCGTTCTGGCGTCGGCCCAGTGGAAGATCAGCCCCAGCGTCGATTCCTGGGTGTCGTTGAGGCCCAACACCTTTGACAACAGGATCGGCCCGAACGAGTCGATGGCCGCCCGGATCGGGATCGCGCTGCCCTGCCCGGCGAGGCTGAGGAACTCGACCGGGAAGGCAGCGGGCGACCAGTCGTCGCCGGTCTCCGCGGCGCGCTGGGTGGTCCGGTCCGCCGGCTCACCCGGCGCGAACAGCCCGGTCAGATCCCCTTTGACGTCGGGGATCAGCACCGGGACTCCGGCCGCCGACAGCTGTTCGGCGATCACCTGCAGCGTCTTGGTCTTGCCGGTCCCGGTGGCGCCTGCGACGAGCCCGTGCCGGTTGAACATCGCCAGCGGAATCCTGACCAGCGCGCCGGGATCGGCGGTGCCGTCGACCACCACCGATCCGAGGACGACACTCGCGGCGGTGCTGTCGTACCCGCGGGCGATGCGCTGAGCGGCGTCGATGCCGCCGGTCACCGGCGGTGGCGTGGTCATGTGGGTCCCCCAAGCAGTGCGTTCCGGGCAGCGTAACCACCCAGCCCGACAGCGAGCCAGAGACCACGGGCAGCGCGCAGAACGGAGCTGTGACCGGACTGCCGGAACCGTCGCATCGACCGATGTCGGAGCGGGCGACTAGGGTCCGACCCGTGAATGACCGCGTGGTGTGGGTGGACTGTGAGATGACCGGGCTGAACCTCGGGACGGACAAGCTGATCGAGATCGCGGCGCTGGTTACCGACAGCGAGCTGAACATCCTGGGTGACGGTGTCGACGTGGTGATCCACGCCAGCGAGGCGGACCTGGCCGGAATGCCGGAAGTGGTGGTCGCCATGCACGCCAAGTCCGGGCTGACCAACCGGGTCCGGGAGTCGACCGTGACGGTGCAGCAGGCCGAGGAGTTGGTGCTGGCCTACATCCGCGAGCACGTGCCGGAATCCAACGTCGCTCCGCTCGCCGGGAACTCCATCGCCACCGATCGGGGCTTCATCACCCGCGACATGCCCACCCTGGACAACCACCTGCACTACCGGATGATCGACGTGTCGAGCATCAAGGAGCTGTGCCGCCGGTGGTACCCGCGGATCTACTTCGGGCAGCCGCCCAAGGAGATGACCCATCGGGCGCTGGCCGACATCACCGAATCGATCAGGGAACTCGCCTACTACCGGGGCACCGCGTTCGTGCCGCTGCCCGGACCGAACACCGACCAGGTGCAGGCCGTCGCCACCGAGGTGACCGCGCGCTACCAGGCCTGACGGCTCTGACGGGCGGCCGGCTCGCAGCGGACAACCCAACAGCGAGCATCGGTTAGACTTCCTCGGTCCGCGCGCCGCTGCACCTGGCCAGCGAGCGACGGCATGGTGGGCGTAGCTCAGCTGGTAGAGCTCCGGCTTGTGGTGCCGGTGGTCGCGGGTTCGAGCCCCGTCGCTCACCCACAGTCGTCAGGCCCCCGACCTCGGTCGGGGGCCTGACGTATGTCGGGCCCCGCGCAGTCCGGTCGATCGGCGTGCGGCGTTGCCGGCACGGCTGCGACAACACCGGCCGCCGGGGTCCGGCAGAATCGCTGGCCAGGAGCGCCCGGAGAGGTCGGGCCCGGACGTCGACGAGGAGAACTCCGATGGTCCTGCCCGCCCCGCCGGTCACCGTCATCTCCGGCTGCGCGCTCGCCACCGTCGACCCGACCGGGACCGAGCACCCGCTCGGGCACCTGCTGATCGAGGGCAGCCGGATCGTCGGGGTCGGCCCCGGACCGGCCGATCCGAGCTGGCGGCAGCGTGCGGATCGGTGGGTCGACGGCGCGGGCCTGCTCGCCACGCCCGGGTTGGTGAACACGCACCATCACCTGTACCAGTGGATCACCCGCGGCTACGCACAGGACGAGACGCTGTTCGGCTGGCTGACAGCGCTGTACCCGGTGTGGGCCGGCATCGACGAGGAAACGGTGGAGGCCGCCGCCACGGCCAACCTGGGTTGGCTGGCGCTCTCCGGGTGCACCCTGACCACTGACCACCACTACGTGTTCCCCCGATCAGGCGGTGACGTCCTCGGCGCCACCATCGCCGGCGCCCGGACCGTCGGCCTGCGCTTCTACCCGACCCGCGGCTCGATGGACCTGGGCGAGTCGTCCGGCGGGCTGCCGCCGGATTCGGTGGTGGAGGACACCGATGTCGCCCTGGCCGCGACGGAGGCGGCCGTCGACCGTTGGCATGACCCGGCGCCGGACTCCCTGCTGCAGATCGCCGTCGCGCCGTGCTCGCCGTTCTCGGTGACCAGGGAGCTGATGATCGGCGCCGCTGAGCTGGCCCGCGCCCGGCAGGTCCGGTTGCACACCCACCTGTGCGAGACGCTCGACGAGGAGGCCTTCTGCCGGGAGAAGTACGGCCGCACGCCGGGCGAGTACGTCGAGGATCTGGGCTGGTTGGGCCCGGATGTGTGGTTCGCGCACGTCGTGCACCCCTTGACGGCGGACATCGCCCGGTTCGCCGCCAGCGGGACGGCGGTCGCGCACTGCCCGACCTCCAACGGCCGGCTCGGCTCCGGGATCGCGCCGATCGCCGACCTGCTGGCGGCCGGTGTGCCGGTCGGGCTGGGGGTCGACGGGTCGGCGTCCAACGAATCGGGACGGATGGATGAGGAACTGCACCAGGCGCTGCTGGTGGCCAGGCTGCGCGGCGGGTCCACCTCGATGAGCGCTCGTCAGGTGCTGTCGATGGCGACGATCGGCGGAGCACGGGTGCTGGGCAGGCAGGACGACCTGGGGTCGCTGGAGGTCGGCAAGCTCGCCGACGTCGCGCTGTGGCGGGTGGACACCGTCGCGGGCGCCGACATCGCCGACCCTGTCTGCACTCTCGTGTTCGGCACCCGCTCCCCGCTGGAACTGCTGCTGGTCGGCGGCAGCCCGGTGGTGCAGCACGGACGGCTCGTGCGCGCAGACATCGATGAGCTGGCCCGGCGCTCCGCCGCCGCATCGGCAACGCTGGCGCGGCGGGCGGGGCGCTGATCCGGCACCGGCACCCGGCCGGTATCACGCCTGCAGGTAGTCCATGCCCATGGCCATGGCCCGGCGAACCTGTTGCAGGACATCGCAACAGGTGGCAAGGGCGCTGGTCGTGCCCGCGAGCAGCACCTCGTCCAGGTAGCCGGGATCGGCGAGCAGGTCACCTCGCCGGCGCCGAAGGTCACGCAGCGATTCGTTGACTGTTTCGATCGTCAGGTCCTTGAGCGCCGCCGCACCGCCGTCGCCGATCTGTTCGGCGACGTCGCAGGGGTCGCGGTGGACAAGCGCACCGACGATCGACAGCAGGTTCGCCACCTGCGGACGACTGTGCGGGTCAAAGGTGATGTGCCGCAGGCCATCCGTGCGGGCGCCACGGATCGCCGCGGCAGTCTCGTCCTCGCCGGCGCCGAGCAGGATGGTGTTCCCGCGAGTCTTGGACATCTTGGCCCCGTCCACCCCCAGCACCGCCGGGGTGGCCGTCAGCAGGGCGTCGGGCTCGACGAAGACCGGTCCGTAGCGGGCGTTGAACCGCCGGGCGATCGTCCGGGCCACCTCGACGTGCGGGAGCTGGTCGCGGCCGACCGGGACGACATCACCCCGCAGGCCGAGGATGTCGGCCGCCTGGTGCACGGGATAGGTGAGCAGCAACCCGCTCAGCGACCGGCGGGAGGCCAGCGATTCGGCCTTCACCGTGGGATTGCGGTGCAGTTCGGCATCGGTCACCAGCGAGAGGAACGGCAGCATCAGCTGATTGAGCGCCGGGACGGACGAATGCGCGACGATCACCGACCGCCGCGGGTCGATCCCGGCCGCGAGATATTCGGCGATCAGGGTGCGGACCCGGTCCCGCAGCGGCCCGGTCTCCTCCCGGTCGGTGATCACCTGGTAGTCCGCAACGATCACTGTCACCGGAACGCCCAGATTCTGCAGCCGGACCCGGTTCGCCAGGGTGCCGATGTAGTGGCCAAGGTGCAGTGGACCGGTCGGCCGGTCGCCGGTGACGACCCGGTGCGCGCCGGGGTCGCGCCGGATGTGCGCCGGGAGTGACGCGAGATCGGTTGCGCCGCTGCCGATCACGGCACGGTGCTGGGCGGGGCTGACGGTGCTGATGATGCCGGTCATGGGTGGCTCCTCGGGTGGGGGCGACCGCTGCGCGCGGCCGCGATCCCAGAACGGGAGCGATAGTCAGGTGCTGACCCGGCCGCTCGTCGGCGGCCGGAGGTCAGGGGACATCGCGGAACGCCGTCAGGCGGTCCGCCACCAGGAAAGGCGCGAGGTCGGAAGTGACCGGGATCCCATGCGGTATATGCTAGCCCATGGCGACCGGCCGACGACAGCGAAAATTCGGTCGACGGGAGTGAGAGCAGGCAGCTGTCGCCGCCCCCGAGCGGCGACAGCGCCCGGCCCACGTGGGTCGACCGCACCGCCACGGCGGCGAGACCATGGCGGTGCGGTCGGGTCTCGCAGCGGGCGGCTCAGCCGCCCCGCTTCACCTCGACGAGCCGCTCTGACTCGTCGTCGGTGAACAGCCTCGATCGGATCAGAAAGCGTTGCCCGGTAGGCGATTCCACGCTGAATCCACTCCCCCGGCCCGGCACCACGTCCACCGTCAGGTGGGTATGGCTCCAGTACGCGAACTGCGACTCCGACATCCAAAACGGAATACGTTGCGGCAGGCCGGCATCCAGATCGGCGAGCCGGACATCGACCGCCCCGATACGGAACTCGCCATCCGGGTAGCACATGGGTGACGACCCGTCACAGCACCCACCGGACTGGTGAAACATCAGCGGCCCGTGGATATCGGTCAGTTCCGTCAGCAAGGCGATGGCCTTCTCCGACAGTTCCACTCGCGCGATCCGCTCGGCGTCGACCTCTTCCGGCATCAGAAGAAGCCGAGGGCATTCTGCGAGTAGGACACCAGCAGGTTCTTCGTTTGCTGGTAGTGATCCAGCATCATCTTGTGGTTCTCCCGACCGATGCCGGACTGCTTGTAGCCGCCGAACGCGGCGTGCGCCGGGTAGGCGTGGTAGCAGTTCGTCCAGACCCGGCCCGCCTCGATGCCCCGGCCCATGTTGTAAGCGGTGGCGTTGTCGCGGGTCCACAGACCCGCGCCGAGCCCGTACAGGGTGTCGTTGGCGATCTTGAGCGCGTCGGCAGCGTCGTCGAACGAGGTCACCGCCAGCACGGGCCCGAAGATCTCCTCCTGGAAGATCCGCATCGAGTTGTCGCCCTCGAAGATCGTCGGGGTCACGTAGTACCCGCCGGCGAGGTCGCCCGACATCTCGGCGCGGTGGCCGCCGGTCAGCACCTTCGCGCCCTCGGCCTTGCCGATCTCGATGTAGGACAAGATCTTCTCGAGCTGGTCGTTGGACGCCTGCGCACCGATCATGGTGGTGGTGTCCAGCGGGTTGCCCTGGATGATCTTCTCGGTGCGGGCGACCGCGTCCGTCATGAACTCGGAGTACATCGAGGACTGGACCAGCGCGCGGGACGGGCAGGTGCAGACCTCACCCTGGTTGAACGCGAACAGGTTGAAGCCCTCGAGTGCCTTGTCGTAGAACGAATCCCGCTCGCGGAGCACGTCGGCGAAGAAGACGTTGGCCGACTTCCCGCCGAGCTCCAGGGTCACCGGGATCAGGTTCTCCGACGCGTACTGCATGATCAGCCGGCCGGTGGTGGTCTCCCCGGTGAAGGCGATCTTGCGGATCCGGTTGGACGAGGCCAGCGGCTTCCCACATTCCACGCCGAAGCCGTTGACGATGTTCAGCACGCCCGGGGGCAGCAGGTCACCGATGATGTCGATGAGCAGCATGATCGACGCCGGGGTCTGCTCGGCCGGCTTGAGCACGATCGCGTTGCCGGCGGCGAGTGCTGGGGCGAGCTTCCAGACGGCCATCAGGATCGGGAAGTTCCAGGGAATGATCTGCCCGACGACGCCCAGCGGCTCGTAGAAGTGGTAGGCGACCGTGTCCTCGTCGATCTGCGACAGCGAGCCCTCCTGGGCCCTGATCACGCCGGCGAAGTAGCGGAAATGGTCGATGGCCAAGGGAATGTCGGCGTTGATGGTCTCGCGGACCGGCTTGCCGTTGTCCCAGCTCTCGGCGACGGCGATCTTCTCGAGGTTCTGCTCGATGCGGTCGGCGATCTTGTTCAGGATCACCGCGCGCTCGGCGGGAGCGGTCTTGCCCCAGGCCGGGGCGGCTTGATGCGCGGCGTCCAGGGCGAGTTCGACATCTTCCTTGGTCGACCGGGCGACCTCGCAGAACGGCTGACCGTTGACCGGGGTGACGTTCTCGAAGTACATGCCCTTGACCGGGGCAACGCGCTCGCCGCCGATCCAGTTGTCGTAGCGGGCTTCGTAGCTGACAACACTGCCTGGCTGACCCGGCGGGACGTAGACCGTCAATTCGACCTCCTTGTCGATGTGCGGACCCCTGAGGACCGCAGTGGATTCAACCTACGAAGCAGACAGTTGCGCCAACGTTGCGAGCCGTGACGCGGGTCACCGTCACCGCGCGTTCGCCTTATGTCACAGACGCGCCTCGGGCGCAAGGGATTCGGGTGAACCCGCAACGGGCTGGGTGTCGATTTACCGACCCGGTGGGCGCAACAGCCCGAGTTCGCGCTCGAGCCGGCGGAGTTGCTCGAGCAGCACCGGCCTGGTGGCCGGGTCGGCCAGCTGGACGGCATGCCGCCAGACCAGGACGTCATCCCGGTTGCTGGCGCCGTTCGCGAAAGTCAGGACGACCGTCGGATCGTCGGATCGCATTACAGCAGAACGGATCTCACGGTGCAGCAACTCGCGTTCGGCCTGCACCTCGGGAGATCCCGATGACGGCAGGATGGGTCCCGGGTAGGCGGCGACGGCGCCCGCGACCTCTCCCTTGGCCAGCAGCGCCCGCACCCTGGCAACATCGGTGTGCACGCCCGCGGCGATGCGATACGGCCGCCCGGACAACGCGAGGCCGGGCAGCGAGGCGCGCAGCCGACTCAGCTCGGCCCGGACGGTGACCGCGGGAATGTCCCGCTCGTGCAGGGCGACGGCCAGCTGATCCGCGGTGTAGCCCTCTGGATGCTGGGCGAGCAGGAAGAGCAGCTCGGAATGCCTGACGGACAGCTCGTTGCCGAGCCGATCCGCCCCGGCGATCGCCAGCACGGCCCGGTCCCTGCCGAGGACCGCGAGGAATGGCGCCGGTGCCGACAGCGCGGCGACCACCCGGGCGGTCCGCCTGTCGGCTGCCGTGCGGGCGGGTGACCGGTACATGGCACGAATCCGCAGCTCTGACTCGGCGGCTGCGACCGCCGCACGCACCAGGCCGAGAACGGCGGGCGCAGCCACGTCGTCCCGGCCGGTGATGTCCAGGGCCCCGAGCACGCGTCCGGTCATCGGGTCGTGAATGGGCGCCGCGGTGCACGACCAGGCGGCCACATTGCTGGCGTAGTGCTCGCGGGCGAAGACCTGCAGCGCGTGGTCGAGCCGCATGGCCGCGGCCGGTGCGTTGGTGCCGGTGGTCCGCTCGTCCCACCGGGACCCGGCCACCCAGTTCATCCGCTCCGCCAGCTTGCGCAGGGCCTGGTCGCCTTCGACCCACAGCAGCCTTGCGTCGGCGTCCGCGACGACTACTATCGCGCCGGCGTCCTCGGCTTCGTCGATCAGCAGCCGGCGGATCAGCGGCATCACCGCGGCCAGCGGGTGCGCGGCGCGGTACGCCTCCAGCTCGGCGTCCAGCATGTCCACCGCCGGTAGCACGCCGTCCGGGCTCACTCCACTGGCACGCGACAGCCGCCACGAGTCGGCGACCACCGGGCGCAGGGTGGCGACCGAACCGGTGGAGATGAACGCATCGTAGGCCCGCTCGAGGTGGCCGCGATGGATCCGCGGACTGGCGCCGCTGGGCAGCGCCAGGAAGGGGCCGGCGGCGGTCGGGGTTTCCGTCACCGTCGTCCACATCCAGGGCGCGGCGCAGCGACTCCGGAAATGATGGCAGCCACCTTCCTCAACGACGCGAGCGGCGGCGTCCTCGTCGCGCCCACAGTGACGCTGCTCACCCTACCCCGGATGCCGTGCAGGTTCCTGACCTGCGGGTTTCGGCCTGGCGGTGGGCAGCATGTAGAGTCATCGCCGGTCCTCCCCGGGGTAGGACCACGCGCCATTAGCTCAATTGGCAGAGCAGCTGACTCTTAATCAGCGGGTTCGGGGTTCGAGTCCCTGATGGCGCACAAAAGCCCAGGTCAGAGCCCCGGTGGCTCGACAGTCGGCCTTCTGAGTCCCGCTTAACACTACAACCGCAGGACGTGACCTGATCTGACTGGCCGGGCATGGGCGCAGGCGCTCGCCAAAAGCGAGAATGGTGCGTTGACCGTGCTTGGA
>Ga0208588_1000032_pt1 | contig 39831 bp, 33 predicted proteins | sample NGESurshal092012_8_FD_184483 | JGI IMG/M metagenome (GOLD analysis project Ga0208588, IMG submission 184483) | Arctic peat soil microbial communities from Barrow, Alaska - NGEE Surface sample 415-3 shallow-092012 (SPAdes) | ecosystem: Environmental > Terrestrial > Soil > Wetlands > Peat ...
CGCGGCCAGTGCGCACAGGGAAGCCTGATCGGCAGGGCGCCCCGCCAGGTCGGCCCATCCGGAAGAGGAAGCCTTGCCAGACTGCTGGTCCTGCATGACACCTCCTGCCCCACACTCCGTTAGTCGATCAGGTGTTCGAATCATATAAGGCATAGCAGGCGAGTGCGCAAGCCCTCAGCGTGGTGGTCACTGTCCCTTTGGCGACGAGCGATCACGGAGCCCGAGGAGGCCGGAGCAGACCGGAGGCGACCGGCAGGTCGGCGAAGCGCGGGCGGTCGGGCGGCAGTCGCGGCCGCCGAGGGGGTGGTCGGGGGAGCCGCCGAGAGGTGGTGGTCGGGGGAGCTTCCGAGGGGTGGTCGGCGAGCCGCCGAGGGGCGGTCGGGGGAACTTCCGAGGGTGATCGGCGGCAGTGGTGGCAGCCGAGGGGTTCAGCGTGGAATCGTCACGGGGCGCCGCCGGTGCACGCCCCCCGGTCAGCCGTCGACCCGGTCGACGCTCCGCAGGTCGAAGGGCTCCATGGCCCGAATCAGGGTCCACAAAACCTGCCGGAACTGCGAGATGTCCACCCCTGCGGCCTGCAGGATGTCGTCGGTGATCCGCTCGCCGGTCTCGAACATCTCGCCGAGTAGTGCCGCCCCCGGTTCGGTCAACTCGACGAAGCGCCGCCGGCGGTCCGAGGGGTCCGATCGCCGGACGACATGACCGGTCGACTCCAGGTGGGCGATGGTCCGGCCGATCGTCTGCTCTGTCACGTGCTGGTCCGCGGCCAGGTCGCGCTGGCTGCTCGGGCCGCGGCCGAGGGTGGACATCACGATCAGCCCGGCATGACTCACGCCGTGCTCCCTGAGCCGCGAGTTCCAGGAGTGCTCCACAAGCCGGGCGGCCGTACCCAGCAACCGGCCGGTGACCCACTCGTCACGGTCCTGCTCGGGTGACATGTCCCTCCCTGCGACAGCCGGTCTTCTTCTGCTGGCCGCCGTCGACGGTACCTGTGGCACGATACAAATGCTCAGCATGCTGAGCATCCGATGACCGACTTGCCGCAGTACCTGTTGATGTCGAGCGTCGCCTGACTCCGCAGAAGAACGACGAGCACGCCCCACCACGAGCAGAAACGGAACCCGTCATGCCCACCGGGTCGAACGAGACGGCCGAGGACTCCCCGGCGTCGTCACCGCAATCATCGCTGAGCACGCCGCCGCCGGCTGCCGGCCCAACCGCGACCGGATCGCCGGCCGCCCCGCCGTCCCGGCGCAAGGCCATGCTGCGCGCCGTCGGACTGATCGGCGTGGTGATCGCCTGGCTGGCGATCGCCGGTCTCGGCGGGCCGGCCATCGGGTCGCTGTCCACCGTGCAGTCCAACGACCAGGAGACGTTCCTGCCCGACGGCGCGGAGTCGGTGAAAGCCGCCAACGCCGCAGCGAAGTTCAACAACTCGGGCGAGCTTCCCGGCTTCGTGATCTTCGAGACGTCCGGCGCTGCGGCCACTCCCGAGCAGCTTGCGTCCTGGGCGGCGTTCACCAAGTCGCTGCCGACGCAGCCGGTCGACCCGGCCAAGCCGGCCTTGGGTGTGGTGGGTGACTATTTCATCCAGAGCCCGATCCCCGGCCAGCCGGTGCCGATCCCGCTGATCCCCTCGCAGGACGGCCAGGCCGCGCTGGTCCTGGTGCCGCTGTCGGCGGACAAGGTGACCGCCGTCGACTCCGAGGGCAAGAACCCCCTGGGCAACGTCATCGACGGTATCCGCACGGCCGCGGAGGCCTCGGCCGCCGGAGCCGACGTGCACATCGCCGGTCCGGCCGGCCTGATCGCCGACCTCAGCGCCGCATTCGCCGGGATCGACGGACTGTTGCTGCTGGTCACGCTGTCCGCGGTGCTGGTCATCCTGGTGCTGGTCTACCGGGCCATCGCGCTGCCGTTCGTCGTGCTGTTCACCTCGATCAGCGCGTTGGCGATGGCCGGCGGGGTGGTCTACCTGCTGGCCAAGAACGACGTCATCCCGTTGAACGGGCAGAGCCAGGGCATCCTGTTCATCCTGGTGGTCGGTGCCGCCACCGACTACGGCCTGCTGCTGGTCTCCCGCTACCGGGAGGAGTTGACCAGGGTCGAGTCGAAGTGGACGGCACTGGTCCGGGCCTGGCGGGCCTGCCTGGAACCGATCGCGGCCAGCGCCGGAACGGTCATCATCGGCTTGCTGTGCCTGTTGCTGTCGAACCTGAACTCCAACCGGTCCCTCGGCCCGGTCGGCGCGATCGGCATCGCGTCCGCGTTCGTCGCGGCGATGACGCTGCTACCAGCGCTGCTGATGGCCGGCCGCTGGCTGTTCTGGCCGCGGATCCCGCATCCGGTCCAGCAGGAGGATGGCGCCCACCGGCCCAAGGCCGGCATCTGGGAGAAGATCTCGGTGGCCGTCGCGCGGCGTCCTCGCCGGTTCTGGGCGATCACCGTGGTCGGCCTCGCGATCGCGTGCCTGTTCGTGCCCACCCTCAAGGCCTCCGGCACCGCGCAGACGGATGTCTTCCTGACCGATGTCGACTCGATCGCCGGCCAGCAGGCGCTGACCGACCACTTTCCGGGCGGCTCCGGCAATCCCGTGGTGATCATCGCGCCGGAGGCGTCCGCGCAGCAGGTGGTCAGCACCGTCGCCGGGGTCCCGGGCATCTCCGGCGAGCCGACGGTCATCACGGCGGCCAGCGCCGGTCCGCCGGCGTCCGGAGCGCCGCCGCTGGTGGTCGACGGGCAGGTGCAGATCCAGGCCACGCTGACCGCTGTCGCCGACGGCCCGGACGCGGAAGACACCGTCCGGGCGGTGCGCGAAGCCGTGCATGCAATTCCCGAGTACGGCAGTCAGGTCCTGGTCGGCGGGAACACCGCCATCCAGATCGACACCGTCGACACCTCGGCCAGCGACCTGCGGCTGATCATCCCGGTGATCCTCGGCGCGGTGCTCATCGTGCTGATTCTGCTGCTTCGGTCGCTGATCGCGTCGCTGCTGCTGGTGTTCGCGACGGTGCTGTCCTTCGGCGCGGCACTGGGGGTGTCCGCGCTGGTGTTCAACCACCTGTTCAATTTCCCCGGCGCCGATCCCGCCGTGCCATTGTTCGCGTTCGTCTTCCTGGTCGCCCTCGGCATCGACTATTCGATCTTCCTGATGACCAGGGCCAGGGAGGAGGTGGCCTTCTACGGCCCGCATGACGGCGTGATGCGCGGGCTCCGGCTGACCGGCGGAGTCATCACCAGCGCGGGCATCGTGCTCGCCGCGACGTTCGCGGCGCTCGCCGTCATCCCGATCCTGTTCCTCGCCCAGATCGCCTTCATCGTGGCGTTCGGCGTTCTGCTGGACACGTTCATCGTCCGGACCCTGCTGGTGCCGGCCCTGGCGATCGACATGGGCTGGTTCACCTGGTGGCCGATCCGCCCGAAGCCGACCAAGCATCAGCTCGAGCACCGTGGTCCGTCGAAGATCAGCACCACGGTGTAGCCGAGCCGGTCGCTTGCCTGCAGCCCGGCCGTCACCTGACGGCCGGGCTCCGGTGCGCCGGGGGTCACGGTCACCCGTCGCGATGCACTAGCGTCACCGACGACGCGGGGTGCCGCCGCCAGTGCGGAGGCTGAGAACAGACCCGTCGCACCTGATCTAGTTCGTACTAGCGAAGGGAACGTCGCGGACATGCCTGCCACCCCACCCGTGAGTGCCGACGACTGCGCCGAAGCCCTTGCGGCCCTGCGTGATCGGGCACCACTCGTGCAGTGTCTGACGAACATCGTGGTCGCGCAGTGGACGGCGAACGTCCTGCTGTCCATCGGTGCTGCGCCGGCCATGGTGGACAACCCCGAGGAGGCCGGGCCGTTCGCGACCATCGCCGGGGGCGTGCTGGTCAATCTCGGCACTCCGTACGCCGAGACGGTGTCCGCGATGGAGATCGCGGTGGCCGCTGCAACGGAGGCCGGCACCCCCTGGGTGCTGGACCCGGTCGCGGCCGGCGCCCTCGGCTGGCGCACCGAGATCGCCAGGAAGCTGCTGGCCAACCGTCCGACGGTGTTGCGCGGCAACGCATCCGAGGTGATGGCGCTGACCGGCGGTGCCGGCGGCAAGGGCGTGGAGTCCGTTGACACCCCGGAAGCCGCGCTGGCCGCGGCGATCGAGGTGGCGGGCCTGCACGGCACCGTGGTGGCCGTCAGCGGGCCGGTCGATCACCTCACCGACGGCGAGCGGGTGGTGCGGGTGAGCAACGGACACCCGTTGCTCACCAAGGTGACCGGGGTGGGCTGCGCGCTGGGCGCGCTGATGGCCGGATTCGCCGCCGTGGTGGACGACCCGTTGGTCGCCGCGGTGGCCGCTACCGCGGCGCTGACCGTGAGCGCGGACGAAGCCGCACCGCGAGCCGCCGGCCCCGGGTCCTTCGCCGTCACGCTGCTGGACGCGCTGGCCGCCCTGACCCCCAGGGACCTGGCCGCCCGGGTGCGACTGAGTTAGCGACTCGGCCGGCGGAAGGGTGGCTGACGGTGCGGGCGTGCGATCTATCCCTGTATCTCGTGACCGATACCGCGCTCTGCGGCGAGTTCGGGGTCCGCGCAACGGTTGTCGCTGCAGTGGCCGCTGGTGTGACGGTGGTGCAGCTGCGCGATCCGCACTGCGCCGATGACGAGTTCGTGGCGCTCGGCAGGGCCGTCGCGGGGGCGCTGCGGGGCACCGGGGTGCCACTGATCGTCAACGATCGGGTCCGGCTGGTCGAGTCGATCGGCGCCGACGGGGCGCACATCGGGCAGGGCGACCTGGACCCGGTGACGGCCCGCACGATGCTCGGACCCGATGCGCTGCTGGGACTTTCGGTGCAAACCCTGGCCCATGTCAGAGCTGCGCAGCAGATCGGCCAGGACCTCGTGGACTATCTGGGCGTTGGGCCGGTATGGCCGCAACTCACCAAACCGGACGCTGCCGCCGCCGCCGGGCTGGGCCGGCTCCGCGAGATCACAACGGCCAGCCCGTGGCCGTGCGTGGCCATCGGCGGGCTCGATGCCGACCGCGTCCCACTGGCCAGGGCGCACGGTGCGGCCGGCGTCGCGGTGGTCAGCGCCATCTGCGGCCGGCCGGACGTCACGGCGGCCACCCGGCGGATCAGGCTGGCCTGGGACCTTGCCGGGTCGGCTCCGGCGGGGGGCTGAGTGCCGGAGTCGCAGCGAACGGCAGCGCCACCAGCACCGCGACCGCGAAGGACGTCAACGACGCCGAAAGCCAGGGGTGGCCAAGGGTGTGCAACCAGCTGCCGGCCGTGGTCCAGGCGTCCGACCAGCCGGGAATAGCGCCCGGATTGACCAACTGGTAGGCGACGAAGCCCACTACCCAGGCCGCCAACATGCCGGGCCGCAGCGGAGCCTCGGCCGAGGTGTTCCAGCCGGCACCCCTGGTCCGCAGCCACGCGGCGATCAACGCTCCGGAGAGCGGGATGAAGACCGCGCCGATCAGGTACAGGAAGTTCGTGTACTGGCTGATGTCGATGCTCAGGGCCGCGGCCACCGCCAGGCCTCCGATGCCGGCGGTGAGCACCCGGCGGTCCCAGCGTGGGGCCATGTTCTGGATCGACACGGCCGTCGAATAGACGTTGGCGAAGCTCTGGTCGGTCTCCCGCAGCACCAACACGGCAAACGCCGCGGTGCCGAGCGGGACGGCCAGGAACAGGTCGAAGACCTGGTCCGGGTTCTGCTGCACCTGCGTCAGCGCAACGACTCCCACGAGCAGGCAGGCGATCTGGGTGACACCGTAGCCGAGGAAGCCGCCCGCGAACGCAGCCCCTGTCGTCTTTGAGTACCGTGAGTAGTCCGCGCCCAGTGGCACCCACGAAATGGTCAGCGCCACCGCGGCATCCACCGCGAGCCAGAACCCGCTCCACGAACCGTCGATGGCGGGCAACGGGTTTCGCAGCAGGCCGACCGCCAGCACCAGCAAGGCGATGACCACCAGCACCGAGACGTACTTGCGTAGCAAGCGAATCGAGCCGAGCGGCCAGATGGTCAACGCGGTGGTCGCCACCCCCGCCATCAGCACGCACGCCCAGCGCGGGAGGTGGCCGCCGGTGAGTGCCTGCAGTCCAGCGGAGATGACCAGCAGCTCGAACACGGCCCACCCGAGGCATTGGGCGATGTTCAGCGCGGTCGGCACGAAGGACGCCTTGGCGCCGAGCAGCCCGCGTAGCAACACCATCGCCGGCGCACCGGTCTTCGTCCCGAGCACCAGCGACGTGCCCAGGATGAGGCCGCCGAGCACGGAGCCGACGACGATCGCAGTGACGGCGGCCGGGAGGCTCAGCGGTTCGGCGCCGAACGGCGTCAGGATCGACAACGCACCTGCGAAGCCCAGCAGGCTGACCCCGAGATTGCCCCAGAAGCCCAACTGGTCGAGCAGGCCGAGGGTGCGGGGCGCCGCCTCGTCGAGGGTGAGCGGAGCCTCGTCGCCGGAGCCGGCCGCAGACCCCGGCGCGGGAGTTTCGGGACGGGACGGGACGGTGGCCGATGATGGTGACGACATGCCGGACAACCTCTCCCTTCGCCGGTACGAACCGGATCAGGTTCAAGCGGTCGGCGGCCGTCACCCGGCGCCGACCAGGTCGACGCAGGCGTGCCACCCTCTCAGCCCGATCGTTCGGGCTCCCGCGGGGAACGGGCCCAGCGTAGCGCCCAACCGGGTCGGCGGAGCCGGCGGTCCGCGCGGTCTTCCGGCGCCCGTCGGCTCAGCTGCCGGCGGCGGGCAGGTCCTGAGCCACCTCCCAGTTGGTCCCGTCCGGGTCGGCGAAGCTGGCGGTCCGCAGGCCCCACTCCCGATCCACCGGCCCATTGATCAGCGCGATGCCCCGGCCGGCCAGTTCGGCGCACGTGGCGTCCACGTCGTCGACCGGGACCGTGATGACGAAGCGCGATCCGGCGTTGGCGGCGCCGACCGTCGCCGGCTCGACCAGATCCCTGGCCGCGGCGGTGGCGAGCAGATTGACCAGGATGTTCTCGAACTGGAAGACCGCGGACTCGGCGTCCTGAAAGATCAGCGGCCGGCCGAAGACGCCCTGGTAGAACGACCTGGAACGCTCCAGGTCGTCGACAAACAGGGTGATCGTGCTGATCCTGTCGAGCTGAGCAGACATGGGTGACCTCTGTCCTCGCGGTGGTGGCCGATCGCCGCCTGGCACCCGGGCTGCCTGTGCACAGTCGTGGGCCCGAGCGTTCTGACGGCCACCGGGCGGCGAAGTCATCGGCCGCCCCGCGTGACGCCGGTTGCCGATCCGCGCTCAGCCGGCGGACACCGACTCCAGCAGCTTTGTGGTGATCGACGGCGGCTGGGTCAGGCTGTTGTGCACCGTGCAGTGCGACGCCACCGCGAGGAAGGCGTCGAACCGGCCGGCGGGCAATGCGGCCGGCGGCGTGATGCGCAGGGTGATCTCGGTGACCCGGGTCGGCCGGCCGCCGATCACGAAGTCCGCGTCGACGGAGAGTCCGTCCGCGGACAGCGAGTGCCGGGCGAGGTAGCGGCGCGCGTAGAACGCGACGCAGCCGGCCAAACTGGCGACGAACAGCTCGGTGGGTGTCGGACCGGTGTCCTGGCCGCCGGCGTCGAGTGGTTGGTCGACGGTGAGGGTATGCCCCCGAACGTCGATCTCGAATGAATCGCCGTCCAGGTGCCGGACGTGCAGCGCAGCGGTCATGTGAGTGCCATCGCCTTCCAGGAAGCATGGATCGGATACCCCCCACCGTATCGTAGCCACCGCTGACCGGGTACGGCCGAAGGTCCCGACCTTCGCCGCCGCCGGCCGGCCGTCGCGGTGCCTACTACCCACCGGACAGCTCACCGGCCCGAGCGGCGCCGGCCTTGCGCCGGCCGAACAGGAAATAAGCCAGCGGCCCGACGAAGTTGATGAACGAGATGCCCACCCACAACCGCTTGGGGCCGTTGACCTCCTCGGGTCGACGGCGAGCCAGGTCCGTCAGCGCCGCGCTGAGCAGGCCGAATTGGACGGCGGCCCCGGCGACGATCGCTGCCCGTTCGGAAGTGCTCAGGTCGCGCCAGCGGCGCGTCGAGGTGGCCATTCAGCCACCATCGCACCGACTGGCCACATGTGCACGGCGGCAACGATTCTGCCCGGGATGCGCGGGTGTTCGCGGGTGCGGCCGGGGCGGCCGGGACTTTCGCCTCTGGTCGGGTCGGCGCGACCGGACTCAGGCTGGCGGCAGGACGTCAAGAAGCGTCGCCACAGGAGGCCAGCCATGAGTGACAGCCGGCCGTCGGTCGTCGTTGTCGGCGTCGACGGATCCAAGGAGTCGATGGTGGCCGCGCGGTGGGCGGCCGACGAGGCCGTCCGCCGGCAGCTGACCTTGCGGTTGATACATGCCTTCACCGTGCCCATCGTCGGCGTACCCGCCTACGGCATCCCGCCGGACTTCACCGAGGGCATGCAGGCCGCCGGGCGGGCGGCCCTGGATGCTGCGGTGGCCGAGATCAGGCAGTCCCATCCCGACGTGGCACTGACCGAAGAACTGGTGAACTACGACCCGCGGCCGGCCCTGGTCGAGGCCTCGGCCGAAGCCGCGTTGACGGTCGTCGGCACCCGCGGGGGCGGGCGGATCCCTGAGGTGGTGCTCGGATCGGTGGCGCTGCATGTCGCGGCGCACGGCCGGTCGCCCGTTGCGGTGATCGCGCCCAACCACGCGCGGTCCACCAAGGGCATCGTGCTGCTCGGCGTCGACGGGTCCGGCACGAGCGAGGCCGCCGTCGCCTACGCGTTCGACGAGGCGGCCCTGCGCGGTGCCCAGTTGGACGCGGTGCTGGTCTGGGATGACATCGCCATGCACGGCTTCGCCCGCGGTGCAGCGGATCTCGGTGTGCTCGAGGACCAAGAGGAACACGCAGTCCTCGCCGAGCAACTGGCCGGCTGGCGGGAGAAGTACCCGGACGTTCCGGTACGGCAGCTGGTGCTGCGCGGCCGGCCCGCGGAGGTGCTGCTCAAGTACGCGGCCGACCAACCGGCGGGACTGCCTCCGCAGATGGTGGTGGTCGGTAGCCGCGGACGCGGGGGGCTGACCGGGCTGTTGCTCGGTTCGACCAGCCAACGGCTGATCTGTCACGCGCAGTGGCCGGTGGTCGTCGTTCGTCGCGAGAGTTCCGGCTGATCCGGCGCGGTGGCTCGAGGACCGGCAGGGCGGCCAGTCTGGTTCGACCGGGGGGCGGCGACCTGACGGCCGGTGCGATCGTCCCGTACGCGACCCTCTCCCGGTGACTTCCTATGGGTGACAACCACTCCCAACCGGCCGGAGCGCCTCGCATCGGCCGCTGGCCGATCCGGGTCGATCGGGTGATCTACACCACGATCACCGTGATGGCCGCACTTTCGATCTATGACGGCTGGCAGCAGCTGACCATCACCGGCGTCATCGCGGTGATCGTCGGACCGGTGATCGCGATCTTCCTGTCCCACGTGTTCGCCGCCGCTCTCGCCCACCGGGTGGCCGTCGGCGCGCCGCTGTCGGCCCGGGAGCGGCGCGCGGTTGTGGCCACCGAATCCAGGTTCCTGCTGATCGCCGTGCCGCCGGTGCTGCTGGTGCTCGTCCTGGCCGCGGCGGGCGTCTCGTATGCCAGGGCAATCACGGTCGCGGTCGGCGTCGGTGTGCTGTCCCTGGGCTTCTGGGGCGGACTTGCCGGCCGGCGGGCGGGCCTGCGTGGCTGGCCGTTCGTCGCGTCGGTGCTGTAGGGCTGTGCCTGGGTGGGGTGATCCTCGCCCTGCAGGCCATGTTGCAGCCGGGCGGTCACCCGTTCTTGCCCTGAGCAGCAGCTTGTCAGCACCGCGAACCCTTCGCCCGAGAACCGCGCGCCGGCAAGTGGATCAACCCGGCGCGGGATGCGCCGACCGTGGCCGCCGCCGGAGAATTGTCGAACGCCGTTACCCGGGCACCCGCAGCGGCCAGCACCGGTCCCTGCTGTCCGCCGCCGCCGGCCAGGCAGAGCACGTCGACCCCGGTCAGGGTCGGCGGAAACCACGACGGGTCGACCGGTTGGTGGCCGATGAGCACGATCGACCGGTCGCCGGAGCGGGCCTGAGCAACCAGTTCGGGGGAGACCGGCCGGGTCCATTCGTTGCCCGCGGCGACCAACTGGTCCCAGGCGGCCCGGTTGTGCGTGACGGGGTCGAACGGGTTGTCCATGAGCGGCTCTTTCCTCGGCGAGGTTTCATCGAACCATCCCGTGCGGCGACCGGCGAGCGTCGCCAGCGATCGGCGACCGGCCATGTCATTCTGGGTCTGCCCAAAGGTTCGGGCGAGAGTGCCCAAACGATTAGTCCAACGGAGTGACAGAGAAAACCGGGTCTTGACAGGATTCGGCGGGTGGCCCAGAGTTTGCCCTATCAGTGATGCCAAACCGATTGGGCAAATGCAATGGGGCAGACCAGGGTGACGATCCGCGAGGTGGCGGCGCGGGCGGGCTTTTCCATCACCACGGTGTCCCACGTGCTCAACGAGGTTCCGGGCAAGCGGATCCCGGACAGCACCAGGATGCTGGTCAAGGCCGTCGCGGACGATCTGGGCTACCGGCCGAATCGGCTGGCGCAGGGGCTCCGGCTGCAGCGCTCGGACACCATCGGCTTCATCAGCGACTGGATCGCCACCTCACCGCACGCCGGCCAGACGATCGTGGGTGCCCAGCAGGCGGCCTCCGAGTACGGCTCGCTGCTGCTGCTGATGAACTCCGGGACCGACGCCGACCTGGAGACGCGGGAGATCCGCGCCCTGCTCGATCGTCAGGTGGACGGCATCATCTACGCGGCGGAGTACCACCGACTGGTCACCCCGCCCGCCCTGTTACACGACACCCACGCGGTGCTGCTCGATGCCCGGGCGACGGGGTCGGACTGGGCCTACGCGGTCCCCGATGAGGTCGGCGGTGCGCTGACCGCCGTCGGCGCCCTGCTCGAACAGGGCCACCGGAACATCGGTCACCTCAGCAACGTCGACGACATCCCTGCCACCGCAGGGCGTCTGGACGGCTACCGGACCGGCTTGAGCCGGGCCGGCATCGCCCCGCACGACGATCTGGTGGTGGCCGAGGAGTCCGACGCCACCGGCGGCTACCGCGCCGCGATGGCGTTGTTGGACCGCCCGAATCGGCCCACCGCGCTGTTCTGCTTCAACGACCGGATGGCGATGGGCGCCTACCAGGCGGCCACCGCCCTGGGACTTGCCATCCCGCAAGACCTTTCGATCGTCGGCTTCGACGACCAGGAGATCATCTCGGCCGGGCTGCGGCCGGGACTGACCACGGTCGCCCTGCCCCATCGGGAAATGGGGCAGTGGGCCGTGCACACCCTGATGCGACTGATCAAGTCCGATGGGCGGGAAGCGGTCGAACCCGTTGTCCTGCCCTGCCCACTGGTGCGCCGCGCATCGGTAGGCTCGCCCCCCGGTACCTGTGGCCGCTGATGGTGGTGCAGACGGAATCAACAGCATCGCCTCCAGCGGCATGAAAGGCTGACCATGTTCCGTCTTCCCGATTCCTGGGTGTGGGATTTCTGGCTCGCAGAGGATTCCGGCACGTACCACCTCTTCTTCCTGCACGCATCGCGGGCGTTGCACGACCCGGACCGCAGGCATCTGCGGGCCGCGGTCGGCCATGCGGTGTCCAAGGACCTGATCACCTGGGAGCAGGTGCCGGACGCCCTCGTGCACGGGGACAGCCCGAGTTTCGACCAGACCGCGACCTGGACCGGATCGGTCATCCAGGGGCCGGCGGGTGACTGGTACATGTACTACACCGGCACCACGTTGACCGACGGCAAGCTGGTGCAGCAGATCGGGCTGGCCACGTCACCGGACCTTTACCACTGGACGAAGTACACCGGCAACCCGGTACTGACGGCCGACGAGCGCTGGTACGCAACGGGTGAGGAGGCACCCTGGCAGGACGAACACTGGCGGGACCCGTGGGTGTTCGCCGACCCGGACGGCGACGGGTGGCACCTGTTGATCACCGCCCGCGGCGTCACCGGGCCGCTGGACGACCGGGGGGTGGTCGGCCATGCCCGGTCGGCGGACCTGCTGCACTGGGAGGCGCAGCCGCCGCTGTCCGCGCCGGGCGCCGGGTTCGGTCAGCTGGAAGTGCTCCAACTCGCGGAGGTTGACGGCCGGCAGGTACTGATCTTCAACTGCCTCCCGGGGGAGTACTCGGCCGGCCGACGGGCCACCGGCGTGCACGGCGCCATCTGGGCGGCGACGGCCGCATCGCCGCTCGGGCCCTACGACATCGCCGGCGCGGTGCCGCTGACCGACGAGCGGTACTACGTGGGCAAGCTGGTCCAGGACCCGCAGGGTGCCTGGGTGCTGCTCGCGTTCGAGAACATCGGTGAGGATGGCGACTTCGTCGGCGCGCTGGGCGACCCGATGCCGCTGGGCTGGGACGGCGGCGTCCTTGCGGTCAGCCGTCCCCGGTAAGCCTTCCGGTGCCGACCGGTCGGCGGTGGGCGGCACCGTTCATCGCGTGGATGACGGGTCTTTGTACCCTGTCCGGCTCCTGGAGGCCCCGGAAGAGTGAACCCGTCGTCCGATAATTGTGTTTCGATCGTGGAGTTGGTCGAGCACGTGCCGTCGGGAACACACCACGCCGGGTGTACGCCACTGCCGGCGTGGCTGTACTATCGCCGGCATTTCGGTGCGTCACCCCAATTGCGGTTGCCGCAGCTCCTGCTGGGCTCCGCACCGGCTCTCTCGAGAGGAACGACCCATGGCCTCCGTCACCATCCCAGACCCGGCGCCGACCGCCCCCGCCACGCGGGGCTTTGCGGCAGGCATCGCAGATCCGGGGCCGCTCGGTCTCGGTGCATTCGCAATGACCACCTTCTTCCTGTCCAGCGTGAACGCCGGCTGGCTGCCGAAGTCGGTCGAACCCATCATTCTCGGGCTGGCCCTGTTCTACGGCGGCATCGTTCAGGTGTTCGCCGGGATGTGGGAGTTCGTCAAGGGCAACACCTTCGGTGCGCTGGCATTCAGTTCCTACGGCGCGTTCTGGCTGTCGTTCTGGTACCTGCAGAACCAGCTCGGGGATGGTCCGAACGGGGGCCTGAAGGTCGCGCTGGCGAACGGCGACGTCGGCAAGGGAGTCGGCTTCTACCTCCTGGGCTGGACGATCTTCACCCTCTACATGTTGGTGACTACACTGCGCACGAACGGCGTGCTCGTCGTGGTCTTCGCGCTGCTGTTCCTGACCTTCGCGTTCCTGGCCTTGGGCAACTACAACGGGACCAGCGGCCTGATCACCGTCGGCGGGTACCTCGGCATCGTAACCGCGCTCGGCGCCTGGTACGGCTCGATGGCGGGAGTGATGAACGCGACCGCAAAGAAGGTTGTGCTGCCGGTCTTCCCGCGCGGCTGATTTCACCCAACCATCGCCCTCCGTTTCGACACCGACGTCCCGAAGGCAGGCCTTGATGACCGACACCGCCAACCCGACAGCGACTCTGGACAATCTGGGGACGGAGGATCGGACCTTCCCGCCGTCGGCGGAGTTCGCGGCCGCCGCGAACCTGACCGCCGAGGCGTACCAGCGGGCGGCGTCCGATCCGGAAGGGTTCTGGGCGGACCAGGCGAACCGGCTGTCCTGGGCGACGCCGTTCTCCACGGTGTTGGACTGGTCGGGTGCGCCGCACGCCAAGTGGTTCGGCGACGGGAAGCTCAATGTCGCCTACAACTGTGTGGACCGGCACGTGGAGGACGGCTTCGGCGACACGGTCGCGATCCACTGGGAGGGTGAACCGGGGGATTCCCGGACCATCACCTATGCACAACTGCAGGTCGAGGTGTCGAAGGCGGCGAACGCCCTGGCGTCGTTGGGACTGCAGACCGGCGACCGGGTGGCGATCTATCTGCCGATGATCCCGGAGGCCGTGTACTCGATGCTGGCCTGCGCCCGGCTCGGTCTGGCTCATTCGGTGGTGTTCGCCGGGTTCTCCGCCGAGGCTCTGCGCACTCGGATCGCGGACGCCAAGGCCCGGGTGGTGATCACCGCTGACGGGCAGTACCGGCGCGGCACCCCCGTCTCCCTCAAGGCCGCGGTGGACGAAGCCGTCGCGGACGCCGATTCCCCGGTGGAGCACGTACTGGTGGTGCGCCGCACCGGGATCGACGTCACCTGGAATTCCGACAAGGACATGTGGTGGCACGAACTGGTGGACGGGCAGCCCGAGGTGCACGTGCCGGAGGCGTTCCCGGCCGAGCAGCCGTTGTTCATCCTGTACACGTCGGGCACCACCGGGAAGCCGAAGGGGATCCTGCACACCTCGGGCGGCTACCTGACGCAGGCCGCGTACACCCACAATGCGGTCTTCGACCACAAGCCGGGCGTCGACGTGTTCTGGTGCACCGCGGACATCGGTTGGGTGACCGGGCATTCCTACATCGTGTACGGGCCGCTGGCGAACCGGGCCACCGAGGTGATCTACGAAGGCACGCCGAACTCACCGCACGAGGGCCGGCACTGGGAGATCATCGACAAGTACAAGGTCAGCATCTACTACACGGCGCCGACGCTGATCCGGACGTTCATGAAGTGGGGCGCGGACATCCCCGCCAAGTACGACCTGGCCTCGTTGCGGGTCCTGGGCAGCGTCGGAGAGCCGATCAACCCCGAGGCCTGGATGTGGTACCGGGAGAACATCGGCCGGGGCAACTGCCCGATCGTGGACACCTGGTGGCAGACCGAGACCGGCGGCATCATGATCTCGCCACTGCCCGGGGTGACCGCCACCAAGCCGGGTTCGGCGATGACGCCGCTACCGGGCATCAGCGCCGTCGTGGTGAATGACGAGGGGCGTCCGGTCGGTAAGGGCGAGGGCGGGTATCTCGTCATCGACAAGCCGTGGCCGGGCATGTTGCGGACCATCTACGGCGACGACGAGCGCTACAAGGACACCTACTGGTCCCGGTTCGCCGCGCAGGGCTACTACTTCGCCGGGGACGGCGCGAAATACGACACCGACGGCTCCCTGTGGTTGCTGGGCCGGGTGGACGACGTGATGAACGTTTCCGGGCACCGGATCTCCACCACCGAAGTCGAGTCCGCCCTCGTCTCCCACCCGTCCGTCGCGGAGGCCGCCGTCGTCGGCGCCTCGGACGAGATGACCGGGCAGGGCATCGTGGCGTTCGTTATTCTCCGTGGGAATGCCCAGGACACCGACACTCTGGTGGCTGAGCTGAAGGCGCACGTCGCGCATGAGATCGGCCCGATCGCCAAGCCCAAGCGGATCCTGATCGTGCCGGAGCTGCCCAAGACCCGGTCCGGCAAGATCATGCGCCGGCTGCTGCGGGACATCGCCGAGAACCGCGCCGTCGGCGACGCGACGACCTTGCAGGACAGCAACGTGCTCACCATGATCTCCGCCGGGCTCACCACCCCCGGCGGCGACTGACCCGGAGTTCGTCCGTTTTCACGGAACTCACTCCGGCTGGCTGTGTCACCCACTGATCCAGAGGGGAGCGCCGCAGCCGGCCGGAGTGTCCGGTCCCCGGGTCGTGCGCAGAATGGGTGAGCGGCCGACATGCCGGTCGCCCCGCCCCGGGGAAAGGACGGCCGGCCGTGCCGTTTCCGACGAGCACCTTCCTGACCGTGCTCGCCGGCACCCTGGTCGCGGTCGTCCTGACAATGGTCGGGTCGTTCGTGATCGGCCGCTCCACCGGCAAGTACTCGGTCGTGGATGTGATCTGGGGACCTGGCTTCGTCGTGATCTCGGTGGTGGCACTGCTGCTGTCCACCGGGCACGGTGATCCGCCGTTCCGCTGGCTGTTGCTTGGCATGGTGTCGCTCTGGGGGCTGCGGCTCGGCGGCTACCTGCTGTTGCGCAATCACGGGCTGCCCGAGGATCCGCGATACACCGAAATGCTCGCCGGGGCCGATGGTCCCGCGGTGATCGCGGCGAAAGTGCAGCTGCCGCAGGGGCTCGCCATGTGGTTCGTCTCGTTGCCGGTTCTGGTCGGAATGGTGCTGCCGGGGCCGGCCGGACCGGTGGTCTGGGTTGGCCTCGCCGTCTACCTGATCGGGCTGTTCTTCGAGGTCGTCGGCGACGCTCAACTCGCTGCGTTCAAGCGTTCGGCACCGCCGCCGGGTACCGTGCTGGACCGCGGCCTGTGGCGATACACCAGGCACCCCAACTACTTCGGCGATGCGTGTGTGTGGACCGGGATCTTCCTGACCGTCACCTGGTCGTGGATCGGCTGGCTCACCGTGGTGTCGCCGGTGCTGATGACCTGGCTGCTCACCGCGAAGACCGGCAAGGCGATGACCGAGAAGCGGCTGACGTCCTCCCGGCCCGGTTACGCCGACTATGTCGCGCGGACGTCCGGGTTCTTCCCGCTTCCGCCGAAGTAGCCGGGCCGTTGCCGGCCGGCAGTCCTGGGCGCCGGTCGTTGCCGACCGGCGCCCTCCCCGTTCTCGACGTTCGGACCCCTCCGCCGGCGTCGAGAACCCTCGGGTCGCGGCGATGAGTCCCCGGCGGCGCATCGCCGTGCTGAGCAACCGTCAGCACCAGGCTCCGGAGTGCTCATCAGGGGGTTCGGACCCGGGTGGTACCCGGATGGGTGAGATCGAGGAAGTCGGAGCGGAGAATTCTCCTGACGGGTCCACGCGGCGACCCGAGTGCGATGGCCGGCCTAGTAGGGCGCGGCGCCCCAGACGTACACCGCGTCGCCCACCGACAGGGTGTCGAAGAACGTCTCCGCAGCGTCCCGGGACAGGTGGATGCAGCCGTTCGACTGGTTCGAGAGGCTGCCCTGGTGGAAGGCGATGTCGTTGTCGAAGAACACCGAGTTCGGCATCGGCGCGCTGTTGAACAGGCTGGACTTGTGGTTCTTGTCCCGCCAGAACACCGAGAACATCCCGGTGCGGGTCCGTGAACCGGCGGCGCCCGAGGTGATCGAGACCGGGCCGTAGGTGATCTGGCCGGCCGACTGCAGCCACGCCTGCTCGTTCGCCAGGTCCACACACGCGGACGCTGCCGCCGGGCACGGATTGCCCGACTGCGTTGCGGCAGCACCGGCGGCGTTCGGGTTCACCACCGGTGCTGCTGCGGTGAGCGTTGCGCTGGCGGTGCTCGATTCGAACCGGGCGTCACCGGCGTAGCTGACCTGAATCTGGTGGTCACCCGCGGGAACCGCGATCGCGGTGCCGCTGACCTTGCCGTTGCCGTCCACCGGGCCGTTCGAGATCTGGGTGCCGTCAAAGGAGATCGTTACGCTGCCGGTCGGGGTGTCCGGGGTACCGATGACGTCGACGGTGACCACCGCATCGGCGCCCGGCTGCACGTCCTTGGTCCAACTGACCGCGAGATCGACGTTGGTCCGGGTGGTCTGCACGGAGAGCTGGCTGCTGGAGGCCTCGACCGCGGCGCCACCGGTGTAGTTCACCGTGTAGGTCCTGGTGCCCGGATCCGCCCGGTTCAGCACACTCAGCGTGGCCTGACCGGCCGGGTCGGTATCGGCCTCGGCCAGCACCTCGGCGCCGTCGAGCAGCGTCACGTGGCCGGTCAGGTCGGCGCCGGCCGGCGCGCCGGGGGCCTGCACGGCGACGTCGAAGGATGCCTGGTCGCCGTACCGGATGGTGTCCTTGCCGACCGAGGCGGTGATCGAGGACGCCGCCTTCGCGGCGGAGAACCCGGTCGAGGCGGCGGCGTCAGAGACCAACGCGGCGTTGTCGGAGACGAACTGGGCGGTCACGGTGTGCGCGCCCACGGGCAGGCCCGCCGGCAGGGCGATCGACGCCTCACCGCCGGTGACCGTGGCGGTACCGATGGCGGTGCCGTCCACGGCGACGGTGACGGCGCCCGAGGTGGGCACTCCGGTGGAGGTCGAGAGCTGGGCCAGCACGGTGGTTCCGCTGACGATCAGGGCGAGGGCAGCGGTCGCCGCCACCGGCGCCGGCGGGGGCGCCACCGAGCTGGGCGCGTGAACGGCTGAGGAGCTGGTCTGAACCGCGTTCGGGATCGGGGTGGCCAACGATTGCAGCGTGCCCGATCCGTCGACCGCGGGCCCGCAGGCAACCAGCGCCAGGGACAACGCGCCGGCTATCAGGCCCGTCGCTGCCTTGCTCCACCGCGTGCCGGTCATCGGCTGGACCCCCATTGTCAGGTCGGCTGCCGGGCATCCCCCGGACCCGTCGATCTGGACGTGTGGCGAACCGGTGAGATCCTCCGGCGTCGCTGCGACGTCCCGATGAGCGTGGACGCTACCCGTTCGGGCCTCCAGAGGGTTACCACCAGCACATCGGTCGCCTTCTGGCCCGCGGGTCCCGGATGCCAGTTTTCAGTGTCGCAGCCCGAGCTTGTCGTGCAGCCGGCGCAGCGGCGCGGGAGCCCACCAGTTCCACTCGCCGAGCAGCGTCATGGTGGCCGGCACCAGCAGGCAGCGGACCAGGGTCGCGTCGATCGCCACCGCGACGGCCAGCGCCACCCCGGTCTGCTTGATCACCAGCAGTTCGCCGGCGACGAACCCGGAGAACACCAGCACGACGATCAGCGCGGCGGAGGTGATGATCCGGCCGGATCGCTGCAGACCGGCCACCACCGCTTCGTCGTTCTCCAGGCCGTTGTCCCGGAACTCCTTGATCCGGCTGAGCAGGAACACCTCGTAGTCCATGGCCAGACCGAAACCCAGTGCCACCACCAGGATCGGGATGATCGTCTCGATGCCGCCGGTAGATCTGAAGCCCAGCACCGACTCGCCGTGGCCGTCCTGGAACACCCACACCAGAACGCCCAGCGAGGCACCCAGCGACACCACGTTGATCAGCAGCGCCTTGATGGGTACCAGGATCGATCCGGTCAGCAGGAACAGCAGGACGAAGGTGGCCAGCACGACGACCGCGATCGCGGCCGGCGCCTGGGTGGCCAGTGCGTGGGTGAAGTCCATCAGCGCCGCCGTCTGGCCGGTGACCCAGATCGGATAGTCCGGTCGATCGGCCCGGATCGCGGCGACCACGTCCTTGGCCTGGATGCTGCCCGGATCCGGGTCCGCCATGAACACGGAGACGACGGCGTGCTGGTCCCCGACGGCGCGCGGCGGCGGGACCAGCTCGACACCGTCCATCCCGCTGATCGACGTGGCCAGCGACGCCATCGCCTGCGGGGTCGTCTCGCCGACCACCTGGATCGTCGGGATGCCGGACGCCGGGTACTGCTCGGCGAGGGTGTCGAAGAACTGCCGGTCCGGCGCACTGGGTGGCAGGAGCTGGGCGCCGGAGCTACGCAGTTCCATCCGCAGCGCGGGCGCGGCGAGGATCCCCAGGATCAGCAGCACACCGCCGACCACCAGCCACGGCCGGCGTTGGGTCCACCGGGCCAGCCGGGAGAAGAACCCCTCCGGCGGGGCGATGTCGCCGAACCGGTTGGTCAGCCGGCGCAGGCCCGGGATCCTGCTGAGCAGCCCCGGCCGGACCATGCGGCCGCCGGCCAGCGCGAGCAGCGCGGGGACCAGGGTCAGCGCGACGAGAAGGGCCACCACGACGACGCTGACGCCGGCCGCGCCCACCGCGCGGAGGATCCTGGCCTCGAACAGCAGCAGGCCCGACAGGCTGATGGCCACCGTGACCCCGGAGAACAGCACGGTCCGGCCGGCGGTCGACATGGTCTGCACCAGGGCGTCGGTCCGCGCCTGTCTCGTGGACCGGGTGGTCCGTTCGCCCAGGTGCCGGCGCAGTTCCTCGCGGTAGCGGGACACGATCAGCAGGCCGTAGTCGATGCACAGTCCCAGCCCCAGCACGGTCACGACATTGACCACGGCCGCGTCGAGGTCGATGAGGTAGGAGAAGCCGAGCAGGGTGGCCAGCGCGCCGCCGATCGACGCGACGGCCCCGGCGACCGGCATACCGGCCGCCAGGAAGCCGCCGAAGACCAGCACCATCACCAGCAGGCTGACCGGCAGGGCGATCAGCTCGCCGCGGACCAGGTCCTTCTCCACCTGGCCGGTGATGGCGTCGAACAGCAAGGTTCCGCCGCCGACCTGCCCGGACGCACCCGGCACCGCCCGGCTGATGTCGCCGGACAGGGTGGTGAGCCGGGCCTGGGCGGCGGTCAGCGCGGCGGTCTGCTCGGCCTTGGCGAGGTCGGGTTCCAGCGTTGCCGACACCAGGAAACCGGTGCCGTCCTTGGCGGTCAGCGCCGCAGCGGCGGGTCCGGAACGCCCTCCGCGGGCGACCAGCGGGTTCACCACCTGGGCCACACCCGGGATGGCCAGCAGGTCCCGGGTCGCCGCGGTCACCCGGCCCGCGACGGCCGGGTCGGTGGTGGCTGCGCCCTGGACGATCAGGCTCAGCGAAGCGCCGGCGGTGGACGCAGCGTTCAGGATCTCCCGGCCGGTGGTGGACTCGCTGGCAACGGTGGCCTCGCCGGCGTTCAGCCGGGCGAACAAGCCCTCGCCGAAGGCGCCGGTGGCCGCGGCGAAACCAGCGATGGTGAGGATCGACCACACCAGCACGAGCAGTCCAGGTCGGCGGGCGATTCCTCGGCCCAGCGCAGCTAGCACCTGCAGATGGTGACAAGCTCCGGCGGGGTGGGTGGACCCGGGTGGCTCACGTCACCCGACGTGACTCGACGTCACCCGACGTGCACCTTGGGTCGCAGGGCGCGGTTGGGTTCGGCGCGCCGGAGCACCTCCCTGGTGGTCGGCGCGATCTCACCCACGCCCAGGAACAGGAAGCGCAGCAGATTGTTCACCGGGTTGCCCTCCGTCCATTCGAAGTAGACGTTCGGCTTGACCCCGTAGCTGTCCCGCAGGTGCAGCAGCAGCGCGGCGATGGAGTTGGCCACCACCGAGCTGCTCATCTCCAGCACGCGCCGGCCGGTGCGGACCGTGCCGTGCACGTTCAGCTCGCTGGTGAATTCCGACGCGTCGGTCAGGGTGACCTCGAGGAAGATCACCGGGTCCTCGGACGGGATATGGTTCTCCTTCCGCTGCTGCTTCTCCTTGAAGCCGAGCGTCCGTTCGCCGGCGTCATCGGGATCGTGGGCGACCAGCTGCACATCCCGGCCCGCGTACTCCGCGAAGAACCCGGCCGCCACGTCGTCCAGCACGATCCGGCTGGTCCGCAGCTCGAAGGACCGGCTGATCCGGGAGACCAGGGACACCACGATGATTGCCAGGATGAACAGCGAGGCGATCTTGACGCCGTCCGGCCGTTCGATGATGTTGGCGATCGTGGTGTAGACGAAGACCAGCGCGGTGACCCCGAACCCGATGACCTGCGCGCGTTTTCGCCGCCGTACCGCGGACAGCGTGACGGCCACCGAGGCGGACGTCATCAGCACCAGGACGCCGGTGGCGTAGGCCCCGCTCTGCGCGTCGACGTTGGCGTCGAACACCCAGGTGACGAGAAACGCGATGGCGGCGAACACCAGCACCAGTGGCCGGACCGCCTTGGCCCATTCCGGAGCCATCCCGTACCGCGGCAGGTACCGGGGCACCAGGTTGAGCAGGCCGGCCATCGCGGAGGCACCGGCGAACCACAGGATGGTGATGGTCGACGCGTCGTAGACGGTGCCGAAGCCGTTGCCGAGATACTCGTGCGCGAGGTACGCCAGCGCCCGCCCGTTCGCCCCACCACCCTGCTGGAACTCCGGCTGCGGGATCAGCAGCGTGGTGATGATGCTGGAGGTGATCAGGAAGATGCTCATGATCACCGCGGCGGTGGTCAACAGCCGGCGGGTGCCGGCGATCCGGCCGGCCGGATCGTCATCGGTGTCGGTGGGTCTGCCGGCCACCTGCGGCATCACCGCCACGCCGGTCTCGAAGCCGGACAGGCCGAGTGCGAGCTTGGGGAACACCAGCAACGCGATCCCCACCATCACCCATGGGCTGGAGTAGTTGGTGGTCAGCGCGGACTTCCAATCGGCGACCACGCTCGGCGCGGTGATCACATGCTCCAGTCCGACCACGACGACCACCAGGTTCAGCGTCAGGTAGACGGCCACCAGGCCGACCGCGATCCCGATCGCCTCGCTGAACCCGCGCAGGAACACCGCGGCCAGCAGGGCCAGCAGGGCCAGGGTGATCAGCATCGTGTGATTGCCCCAGGACTGCGGGATGAACGGGTTCTCCACCAGGTGCGCGGTGGCGTCCGCGGCCGACAACGTCATGGTGATCAGGAAATCCGTCGCGGCGAACCCGAGCAGGGCGAGCACCAGCAGCTTGCCGACCCATTTCGGCAGCAGTCGTTCGAGCATGGCGATGCTGCCCTCACCGCGGAAGCTCTCCTTCGCGACCCGGCGGTAGACCGGCAATGCGCCGAAGAGGGTCAGCAGCACCAGGACGATGGTGGCGAGCGGGGACAGCAGCCCCGCCGCCAGCGCTGCGATCCCGGGTTGATAGCCCAGGGTGGAGAAGTAGTCGACACCGGTCAGGCACATCACCTTCCACCACGGGTGCGCGCGCTCGTGGACGTCCTGGGCCTGCCCGGAGCCGGGGTGATTGCCCTTCTTGTCGATCAGGCCATCCAGCAACCACGAGCGAAACCTGCTGGGGGGCTGGACTTTCGGGCGCGACGCCGGGGTGCGTTCCTCGGCGGTGTCGGTGTCCGTCATGGGCTCAGTCGCCGATCGGGATCAGGGTCGACGTGCTCAGCCGATGCCTGGTGTCGATGGTGCGCACCGCACCGCTGCGCGACCGCATCGACAGCGTCTGGGTGCTCGCCTGGTCGGCGGCGAACCGCACGCCCCGGAGCACCTCGCCGTCGGTGACGCCGGTGGCGACGAAGTAGGCGTTCTTGCCCCTGACCAGTTCGTTGGTGGTCAGCACCCGGTCCAGGTTGTGGCCCATGTTCCTGGCCTCGCGGCTCTCCGAGGCGTTCCGCGGGGTCAGTTGCCCGAAGATGGCCCCGCCCAGGCAGCGCACGGCGCAGGCCGCGATGACGCCCTCGGGGCTGCCGCCGACCCCGACCAGCAGGTCCACCTCGGATTCCGGTTGCACGGCCATCAGCGCGCCGGCGACGTCCCCGTCGATGAGGAACTTGATCCGGGCGCCGACGGTGCGGATCCGGCGGACCAGGTCCGCATGTCGCGGGCGGTCCAGCAGGGCCACCGTGACGTCCCGGACCTTGATGCCGCGGACCCGGGCGATGGTGGCCAGCGTCGACTCGATCGGGGCGACGAAGTCGACGGCATCGACCAGGTCGGGGCCGACCACCAGCTTGTCCATGTACATGCACGGCCCGGGGTCGAACATCGACCCGCGGTCGGCCAGCGCGATGGTGGACATCGCGTTCGGCAGGCTCCGCGCCGTCAGGCCGGCCCCGTCGATCGGGTCGATGGCGATGTCGACCAGCGGTCCGACGCCGGAGCCGACGTGCTCGCCGGAGTAGAGCATCGGGGTGTCCTCGTTCTCCCCCTCGCCGATGACGATCACGCCGCGCATGGCGATCGTCCCGAGGATGGGCCGCATCGCGTCCACCGCAGCTGCGTCGACCTCGTTCTCGTCCCCGCGACCGAGGAACCGCGCGGCGGCCATGGCTGCCGCCTCGGTCGCCCGGACCAGTTCGAGGGCGAGAATGCGGTCGTCGTCCAGATCCGACGCGGTTGGCGCGGTCGGGCCGGGTTCGGTGGTGGTCATCTGCAGTCCCTTCGCCAGGACTCCGTCGGAGCGAACGGCCGAATGATTGTCGCCCACCCCGGCGGGCGGGTTCGACCGGCCCAGCCGGCGGGGCTTCCGTTTTCCGGGCGCGGCGTCAAATCTTCATCTTGCTCGCCTGCTGCGAACGCCGCCGTTGCTCGGCCATCCGCTCATCGAATTCGGCCCGCCAGGTGGGACTGACGGCGATGCCCTGGGTGCGGGCCTCCTCGGTGCTGAGCTCGACGGGGAAGCCGTAGGTGTCGTACAGGGTGAACAGTTCGATGCCGGTGATCCCGCTGCCCGAGTAGGCGCCGAGTTGTTTGATGCCCTTGCGCAGCGTCTGCCGGAACGCCTTCTCCTCCTTGACCAGCACCGCGATGACCTGATCGCCGCGTTCGCTGACCTCCGGGTAGTCCGGCGCGTACATCGCGGCGACGGTGGGGATGATCTCCGGGAAGAAGTTCTGCTGCAGTCCGAGATCGAAGGCGTAGCGGACGGCCCGGCGAACCAGCCGGCGCAGCACGTAGCCCTGCTCCTTGTTGCTGGGTTTCACCCCGTCGACGGCCAGGAAGGTGGCACCCCGCAGGTGGTCGGAGATCACCCGCATCGCGACGGTGTCGGTCTGGTAGGACTTGCCGGACAGCTCCTCCAGTCGGGCCACGATCGGCCACAGCAGGCTGATCCGGAAGACGTCGGGGCTGTCCATCGAGGCGGCCGCGATCCGGGCCAGGCCACCGCCGTAGTCGACGTTCCTGCGGGGCAGCGGCTCGAACCCGGTCTCGGTCTTCTTGTATTCCATGAAGACGGAGTTGCCGAGTTCGATGAACCGCCCACAGTCGCAGTTCTGGTGGCACCGGGCGCCGTACGCCGGGTCGTGCGGGATGTCCGGGTAGAGGTAGAACACCTCCGAATCAGGGCCGCCGGGTTCGCCGACGGGCATGTTCTCGGCCTTGCCGCCGCGGCACCACCAGTTCTTCTTGCCGTAGAAGGCGATCCGCGCGTCGCCGGAGCCGATCTCGCTGCCGTGTTCCTCGGTGTCGAGTTCGACCTGGTCGGTGCTGATCCCGGCAGCGGTGAACAACTCGGTCCAGATCCCGGCGCTCTCGGTGTCCTTTCCTATCCCGTTGGCCTCGTCGCCGATGAAGCAGCTGACGTAGATCCGGTTGGGGTCCAGGCCGACCTTGTCGGTCAGGAATTGCCAGAACTGGGTCAGCTGTTCGCGTTTGAAGTAGTCGCCCAGGCTCCAGTTGCCGAGCATCTCGAAGAACGTGGTGTGCCGGTTGTCGCCGACCTCGTCGATGTCCTGCACCCGCAGGCAGGTCTGGCTGTCGGTCAGCCGCCGACCGGCGGGGTGGTCGGCGCCGAGCAGGTAGGGCAGCAGCGGCTGCATGCCGCTACCGGTGAACAACGTTGTCGGGTCGTCATGCGGAATCAACGGCGCCCGCGGAATGACCGTGTGACCCTGCTCGACCATGAAGTCGAGGTAGGCGCTGCGGATCTCGTCGGCATTCATGACGATCATGATGAAGGAACGTCTTGCTCGACGCTCGCGGGGTCGGCATCCGTTGCCCGCCGCACCGTCTCGCCGCGGTGGGGTGGGGCCTGCCGCCCGGCTCGATGTCCGGCCCCGTCGGGGGCGGCCAGCGGTATCCCCGGGGGTGGAGGCCAGCCACTACAGTCCCGGTCGGCTGGTCAGCCGGTCTCGGTGGAGCCCGATACCGGACGCGAGGCGAGCGGCAGGCCGTCGTCGAGGAACTCGATCGCCTTGATCGCCCGGTCGATCGAACCGCCGGGCCCCGCCGCACCCCCGATCACCGCGCCGGCCACCGCACCGGCAAACACCTTGACCTCGAAGTCGTCGGGGGAGCGGCCCAGCCTGCTGGCGACGGCGCCGGCGATCATGTCCATCGACCGGTAGAGAGCGGTCATCACCGCGAGCCGCAACTCCGGGACGGAATAGAGGATCGCCTGCCGCTCCAGCTCGCGACTGATGTCCTGCGGGGTCAGCGCGCCGAACACAGCGGTCACGGCCAGCCGGATCGCGGTCAGCGGTGGCAGGTCGGCCGGCTGCTCCGCGAGCACCTTGAGCAGGATCGGGTCGATGTCGTCGGCCAGCACGACGTCTTCCTTGGCCGGGAAGTACCGGAAGAAGGTGCTGGGGGATACCTCGGCCGCCTCCGCGATCTGCTCGACCGAGGTTTCCGTGTAACCCTGCTCGGTGAACAACCGCAGCGCGTGCTCCCGGATCGTGGCGCGGGTCTTGATCTTCTTACGTTCGCGAAGACCCAACGTCGCGGGTTCAGCCGGCATGAAGGGATTGTCCCTTGTCCCTTCCGCCGGCAATGGCAACGGGCACCCGGCGTGGCATCCGGGTCAGCGCCAGAACCACCCCGGACGCGCAGATCCCTGCGCTGACCAGCAGCATCACGCTCATCCCGTGCACGAACGCGGCCTGCACGGTGGGGAACTACGGTGTACCGAGCGTGGTCGCCGCCCCGATCGCCTGCACGACACCGTCGCTGAACGGTGGGCGGCCGAGCTCGCCGAGACCGCTCTGGTAGGCCGAGCTCAACACCGTGCCCAGGACGGCGACGCCGATGGTGCCGCCGGCCTGCCGCAGTGCCTGGACCAGGGCGGAGCCGGACCCGGACCGCTCGATCGGCAGCTCGTCCAGGGCGGCGCCCATCGCGGTCGGCAGGACGAAGCCCATGCCCGCGCCGACCACGGTGATCCAACCCGCGATGTACCCGTAGCCGGTTCCGGTTCCGGCGCCGGCGCCGGCCAGCAGTCCGGCGGTCAGCAGACCGAACCCGACGGCCAGCACGACCCCGACCCCGACCCGGCGACCGATCCGCTCGGCGAGCCGGGTGCCGATCACCAGGCCACCGATCAGCGGCAGCAACCGGAGTCCACTGCCCAGCGCGTCCACCCCGAGGATGGCCTGGAAGAACTGCGGGACGGCGAAGAACAGCCCGAACATCGCGAAGTTGACGCTGGTCGCGAAGATCGTTCCCCAGGTGAATCCGCTGGAGGAGAACAGCTTCAGGTCGATCAGCGGGTACGCGGCGCGGCGCTGCCAGGCGATGAACGCGGTCAGCAGGGCGGCTGCTCCGGCGATCGTGGCCCGGGCGATCGGGTCGCCCCAGCCGCCGTTACCGGTACGGATGATGCCGTAGGTGAGGCCGGCCAGGCCGGCCGACGACAGCGCCACACCCGGCCAGTCCAGCGGGTGGACCTCGGAGCTGCGCGACTCGGGGACGAACCGGGCGACGGCGAGCGAGGCGACCACCACCAGCGGCAGGTTGATCAGGAAGATCGACCCCCACCAGAAGTGCCCCAACAGCCAGCCGCCCAGCACCGGGCCGAGCGGCAGCCCGATGGCCAGCGAGGTGACCCAGATGGTCAGCGCCTTCTTGCGCTCGGCCTGGTCGGGGAAGAGCACCGGCAGTACCGCCATCGACATCGGCATCATCACCGCCGCGGCCAGCCCGAGGACGGCGCGGGCGGCAATCAGCGCAGCGGCCGACCCGGAGTACGCACAGGCCAGCGAGGCCAGACCGAAGACCAGCAGGGCACCGAGCAGCAGCCGCTTGCGGCCGTACCGGTCGCCGAGCGCGCCTGCCGTCAGCAACGCGGCCGCCATCACCAGCGGGTAGACACTGGATATCCATTGCAGCTCAGACGTTGTCGCGGCCAGGTCGGTGGCCAGCGTCGGCAGCGCGACCGTGAGCACGGTGGTGTCCAGACCGATGGTCAGCATCGCCAGCGACAGGGCGATCAGCGCCGCCCAGCGGTGGGGTTGTCGAGGCTGCATGGCAGCTCCTATCTAATCATGGCGACCTGTAAATAAAAGGCACTGTCAGAATAGAGCGACTGTCAAGACCCAGTCGGAATGGGTGGGACGCGACCTGGCGATCTGTGACTGCACCCGGGCGATCACCTCGGCCTTGGTCCCTTCGGCGCCCGGACGACGAAGGTGCTCGCGCCTTCGGGTGCGAGCCGATGGACCTGCCGGATCCTCTCGACGTCGTTGCCGCGGAAGGGGACTCGGCAGGAAGGTGACGGCGAGCGCCGAGCCGACGATCACTGTGACCCATTCGACCCTGGGTGCAGTGGCGGGCCGCCCTATGATCCGACGATGGACACACTCGACGGCGAGGGTCCGGTTCGGTTGGCCGGCGCCACCGCGGCGACCGAGCACGACTGGGACCTGGCCGCGGCAGCGGTGCTGCGTCGGGCCCGCCGGATGGCCGATGACGCCCCGGCCGAGCAGGCCTGGAACACGCTGGCCGGCACCACCGTCGAGGGCCTGCTGATTCCGCCCCTGGGCACGCCAGGCCGGCTGGCCCGCGCCGGCGGACCGGCCTTCCATGCCAACGGCTCCGTCTACGCCGGGTCGGCCATCGTCCGGGCAGAGTCGGGCTGGGACATCCGCTCGCTGATCACCGATCCGGATCCGGCGGCCGCCGCGGCGTCGGCGGTGGCCGATCTGGAGAACGGGGTGACCTCGCTCTGGGTCACCGTGGGCGGCGGCGGAACGGCCCCCGACGACCTGGACCGGGCGACGACGGGGGTGTTCCCCGAGATGGCGCCGATCATCGTCTCAGCGGCCGGTGCCGTTACCGACCGCGAGGCCGGCACGGCGCTCGCCGACCTCTTCCAGGCCCGTGGTGGCGCCCCCGATCCCGGGAGTTCGCTGGGTGCCGACCCGATCGGCCGCACGCTCCGGTCGGCCGCGCCGACCGTCGGTCAGCGGGCCGCGCTGGTCGACGAGCTGCGCGAGATCATCGCGATGGCAGAGGATCTCGGTATTCGGGCAATGGTGGTGGACGGCACGGCGGCGCATCAGGCCGGGGCCGGTGATGCCCAGGAGCTCGGCTACTGCTTGGCCGTCGGGGCGGAGTACCTGCGGGTGCTGGAGGCCACCGACTGCGGCATCGAGCAGGCGCTGGAACTGCTGGAATTCCGGTACGCGGCCACCGACGACCAGTTCGCCACGATCTCGAAGTTCCGCGCCGCCCGCGGGTTGTGGGGGCGGGTCGTGCAGCTGTGCGGGGCGGCCGACGGGTCCGCCGAGCAACTCCAGCACGCGGTGACCTCCCGCGCGATGCTGACCAGGTACGACCCATGGGTCAACCTGCTGCGCACCACGGTCGCGGCGTTCGCGGCCGGGGTCGGCGGCGCCGACGCGGTCACCGTGCTGCCGTTCGACAGCCGGCTCGGCGTCCCGGACGCACTCGGACGCCGGCTGGCCCGGAACACCTCGTCCCTGCTGATCAGCGAGTCCCACGTGGCCGCGGTGGCCGATCCGGCCGGCGGGTCGCAGGCCGTGGAGATGCTCACCGCGGCCCTGGCGGATGCGGCCTGGGCGGAGTTCCAGCAGATCGAACGCGCCGGCGGCATCCTGGCCGCGCTGGCCGACGGGTCGGTGCGGAACCGTTACGCCGCAACGGCAACCGAGCGGAACAGGCGAATCGCCACCCGGCGCCGACCGATCACCGGGGTCAGCGAGTTCCCGAACCTGCGAGAGGTGTTGCCCGCGCGGCGATCCGCCGACCGCACCGATGACGTCGCCGGCTGGGCGGCGCCTTTCGAGGCGATGCGTGACGAACCCGCCCCCGGCCCGGTGTTCCTGGCCACCCTCGGTCCGATTGCCGACCATGCGGCGCGGGCGGGTTTCGCGGCGAACCTGTTCGCGGCCGGCGGGATCGACACGGTGACCGCGGGTGGCACCGATGACTTCGCCGGTGTCCTCACCGCGTTCCGCGACACCGGAAGCTCCGTCGCCTGTGTGACCGGATCCGACCGGGCGTACGCCGACATCGGCGTGGCTGTCGTCGAGGGATTGCGGTCGGCGGGGGCGCGCTGGGTGGTACTGGCCGGCCGTCCTCCCGGCGCACTGGTCGGCCTGCTGGACGACGCCGTCGCCGTCGGTGATGACGTCGTCGAATTCCTTCGGCGAACCCGCCGGCAACTACTCCCGGCGCAGGTGGGCAGATGAGCGTTCCGGACAGCTTCGCCGACCTCCCGCTGCGCGGTGACGAGCCGATGCCGTCCTCGGTCACGCAGCCGACCGGAGAGCCCTGGTTGTCACCGGAAGGCATTGCGGTGCAACCGGTCTACACCGCCGATGACCTGGAGGACCTGGATGCGCTTGACACCTATCCGGGTCTGGCGCCGTTCCTGCGCGGGCCCTACCCTACGATGTACACCACCCAGCCGTGGACGATCCGGCAGTACGCGGGCTTTTCCACCGCGCAGGAGTCCAACGCCTTCTACCGGCGGAATCTGGCCGCCGGGCAGAAGGGGTTGTCGGTCGCCTTCGACCTGCCGACCCACCGTGGGTACGACTCCGACCATCCCAGGGTGGCCGGTGACGTCGGGATGGCCGGGGTGGCGATCGACTCGATCTACGACATGCGCCAGCTGTTCGACCACATCGCGCTGGACACGATCAGCGTCTCGATGACCATGAACGGCGCCGTGCTGCCGGTCCTCGCGCTGTACATCGTCGCCGCGGAGGAGCAGGGGGTGCCGCCGGAGAAACTCGCGGGGACCATCCAGAACGACATCCTCAAGGAGTTCATGGTCCGCAACACCTACATCTATCCGCCGGCTCCGTCGATGCGGATCATCTCGGACATCTTCTCCTTCACCGCCGCGAAGATGCCCAAGTTCAACTCGATCTCGATCTCCGGGTACCACATCCAGGAAGCGGGGGCGACCGCCGACCTCGAGCTGGCCTACACGCTGGCCGACGGCCTGGAGTACCTGCGGGCGGGTGGAGCGGCCGGGCTGGACATCGACGCCTTCGCGCCGCGGCTGAGCTTCTTCTGGGCCATCGGCATGAACTTCTTCATGGAGGTCGCGAAAATGCGCGCGGCCAGGGCCATCTGGGCCCGGCTGGTCGGCGAGCTCGGCGCCAAGAACCCGAAATCGCTCTCCCTGCGGACCCATTCACAGACGTCGGGTTGGTCGCTGACCGCGCAGGATCCGTTCAACAACGTCGCCCGGACCTGCATCGAGGCGATGGCGGCGACCCAGGGGCACACCCAGTCGCTGCACACCAATGCGCTGGACGAGGCAATTGCGCTGCCGACGGATTTCTCTGCCCGGATCGCCAGGAACACCCAGTTGCTGCTGCAGCAGGAATCCGGCACGACCTCGATCATCGACCCGTGGGGTGGTTCGTTCTTCGTCGAGAAGTTGACTCATGACCTGGCACGGCGTGCGTGGCAACACATTTCGGAAGTCGAGGCCGCCGGCGGGATGGCCAAGGCGATCGAGGCCGGGATCCCCAAGATGCGGATCGAGGAGGCGGCGGCCCGCACCCAGGCCCGCATCGACTCCGGCACCCAGGCCGTCATCGGGGTGAACACCTACCGCGCCGACGACGCCGAGCCACTCGAAGTGCTCAAGGTGGACAACCGCGCCGTCCGCGCATCGCAGATCGCCAAACTGGAGAAGCTGCGGGCGGAACGTGATCCGCATGCGGTGCAGGTGGCGTTGGACGCGTTGACCGACGCCGGCGCCGCGGCCGGCGACACCGAGACCGGCGGTGATCTGTCGAACAACCTGCTGGCCCTCGCGGTGGACGCGGCCCGGGCCAAGGCCACCGTCGGCGAGATCTCCGACGCACTGGAGAAGGTGTTCGGCCGGCACACCGCGGTGATCCGTACCATTTCCGGGGTGTACCGCGCCGAAGCCGGGGACTCCCCGCTGATCGTCGAGGTCCTGGCCGCGACCGACGCCTTCGCCGAGGCCGAGGGCCGCCGTCCTCGCATCCTGGTGGCGAAAATGGGGCAGGACGGGCATGACCGCGGGCAGAAGGTGATCGTCACCGCGTTCTCCGACCTCGGATTCGACGTCGACGTCGGCCCGCTGTTCTCCACGCCGGAGGAGGTCGCGCAGCAGGCCGTCGACGCGGACGTGCACGTGGTCGGGGTCAACTCGCTGGCCGCCGGGCACCTGACCCTGGTGCCGGCGCTCAAGCACGCCTTGGCCGAGCTCGGCCGGCCGGACATCATGATCGTGGTCGGCGGGGTGATTCCGCCAGGCGACATCCCGGAGCTACGGGCCGCGGGTGCCTCGGCGGTGTTCGGGCCGGGCACGGTGATCGCCGAGGCGGCGCTGGACTTGCTGCGGGATTTGTCGAGCTCGCTGCAGGACTGAACGCGCCGGGGCGGGCCTGCGTCGGTGACCCGCCCGGGCGGGCCTGCGTGGGCGGGGTGGCCCGGGTGGCCCGGGTGGGCGGGATGTGCGCGGGGCGGCGGGATGTGCGCGGCCAGGATCAGCGCGGGGCGGGCGCGCGCCCGCCTCGGCCAGGCCCAGCGCGGGGGACGCCGGCCGCCTCGGCCGGGCCCGGCCAGGATCAGCGCGGGGGACGCCGGCCGCCTCGGCCGGGCCCGGTGCCTCGCTGATCGAACACGCGATTCGCGGCTGATTTCGGCTCCGGTTTCGCGGGTTGGATCAGCGAACCCCGGCCCGGGCGCGGGTTGGATCAGCGAACCCGGGCCTGGGCGCGGGTTGGATCAGCGAACCCGGGGCCGGTCGGCTCGCGCGGGACCATGCGCTGAACGAACACGCGATTCGCGGCTCGTTTGGGCTCCGGTGGCGCGGGTTGGATCAGCGAACCCCGGCCCGGGCGCGGGTTGGATCAGCGAACCCGGGCCTGGGCGCGGGTTGGATCAGCGAACCCCGCCGAGCGGGGCCCAGGGTGATCGTCGGCCCTGATCGGTCGGGACTTCCGGCCCTGACGATCGACGCCGCGCGGCGGCACGCTGGGAGCACAGGCTCCACGGAGGTGTGCGGTGTCGGCGATTGCGGTGACGTCCGCGCAGGGAACCGGTTCCACGTCGAACCGGGGCCGCGGCCTACTCGCGTATGTGTTGCTGGCCTACGGCCTGAGCTGGGCGTGGTTGCTGCCCATGGCGTTCGGCGGCCTGGTTGTGCAGACCGGCGTGGGCTGGCCGACGCATTTCCCAGCGCTGCTCGGGCCGATGGTGGCCGCCCTGGTGGTGGCGGCCTGCACCGGGGCGCTGCGCCCACTGTTGACCGGTATGGTCCGGGTCCGCGTCCCATTGCGCTGGTGGGCGGTCGCGCTCAGCCCGCTCATCCTGTTGGGTGGCGTGCTGCTGGTCGATCTGATTATCGGCGCCGACCTACCGGCGCCCGCCGCATTCGGCGAGATGACCGGTTTACCATCGGCTCTCGGCGTTGCGGGTGTCGGGTTGCTGATCCTGTTGGTGAACGGTTTCGGCGAGGAGACCGGCTGGCGTGGGTTCGCCCTGCCGTTGCTGCAGCGGCGGCTGTCCCCACTCCCGGCGATGCTGGTGCTTGCGGTGATCTGGGCCGGCTGGCACCTGCCGATGTTCTTCGTGGTCGACAACTTCCGCAATTTCAGCGTCGGGACGATCATCGGCTGGCTGCTCGGCCTGACCGCCGGGTCGATCCTGCTGGGCTGGCTGTACAACCGGTCCGGCGGCAGCATCGCGCTGGTCGCCGTCTGGCACGCCGGGTTCAACGTCGTCAGCGCGACAGCGGCGGCGACCGGCCTGCTGGCCGCGGTCGTGACCAGCACGGTGATGGTGGCTGCCGTCGCGCTGGTCATTGCCGAAATCGTGGCCGGCCGGCACGGCCGACCCAGTGTCCTCGGACCGCGAGAACCGCTGCCCGTGGCCACGACAGTGCACAACGCGAGGTGAGGATGATGTCGGAACCCAGTTCCGCTCCGCTGCCGGAAATCCGGCCGCAGATCCGCCGGGTACAGCGGAGCCGTGATGATCGGGTGTTCGGCGGGGTCTGCGGCGGCCTGGGCCGATACTTCGGCGTCGATCCGGTGCTGCTCCGGGTCGCCGCCGTCGCGCTGGCGTTGTCCGGCGGGCTCGGGTTGCTTGCCTATCTGATCGCCTGGGTGGCGATCCCCGAGGAAGCCGGCGACGGGACCGAACCTGTGGCGCGGCCGGTCAGCCAGCACGGCTGGACCGTCGTCGTCGGCGCCGTCCTGGTGGCGCTCGGCGCGCTGCTGCTGCTGCGCGACCTGGTGCCGTGGTTCAGCCTGACCTTGTTCTGGCCACTGGTGGTCGTCGGCGTCGGCGTCCTCGTGCTGACCTCGGCCAGGCGGTGAACGGCGATGAGCCACAACGGATATGACGCGGTCGTCGACGAGCCGACGACGCTGGCCGCGGTCGGACCGCGCATCGATCGGATCGTCGTCGGCCTGCTGCTCGCCGCAGCCGGGATCGGCTGGTTGCTGGATCAGGCCGGCGCCTCGGTGCCCTGGCGGATGTTCCCGGCGACCGCGCTGGTCCTCATCGGACTCGCGCTGCTGGCCACCCTGGTCGGCGGCAGCGGGCGGGCCGCACTGGTCAGCCTCGGTGTCATCGCCCTGATCGTCGGCGTGGCGGTCGGGGTGGGAGTCAACCGCTATGCCGGCCCGGTGGGTGACCGGGTGGTGGCGCCCAGCACCGCACAATGGCCGGTGAACACCCGGCTCGGTGCCGGCACCCTGACCATCGACCTGACTCGAAACCCGTTGCCCGAAAGCGGAAGTCTGGTCGCGGACGTGGGTGCTGGTCGGATCGTCGTGCTGCTGCCGGCCGGCAGCTCGCCCATCATCGACGCGCGCGCCACGGTCGGCACAGTGTCCGTGGACGGGGTCAAGGTGTCCGACGGCATCGACGTCCGGTGGTCCCAGCCGAACCCGCTGACCACCGCCGTCAATCTCGACCTGCGGGTCGGGCTCGGGGACATCGAGGTGAATCATGACTAGGCATCGCCCCGGCGCCGTCGCCGCGCTCGGCTTCGGTCTCGGCTTTCTGCTCGCCGGTGTTGCCTTGCTCTTGCAGGAACTGGACCTGTTGGCGATGCGCTGGACCTACGTGCTCCCGATCATCCTGTTGATCGTCGGCGCGGTCATCCTGCTGTCGGGATTCGTCGGCGCCCATCGGGACCGGCCCACCCACCAGGGACAGGTCCCGGTGCCGTGATGGTCTCCGCCGAACGCCGGCGGCAGATACGCGACGTAGCAACGGATCTGCCCCGAATGGTGACCTCTCCGTTGCACCGTGCACAGCACCTGCGCTGGGGGGCGACGTCAGCCGAAGTGGCCACCGGCCTGCCTGTTGACCAGGTCCTGCCGCACGCCCAGTACCGGTGCACCAGGGCGGTGACCATCGACGCGCCGCCGGCGGCGGTCTGGCCCTGGCTGGTCCAGGCAGGGTGCCGGCGGGCCGGCTTCTACAGCAACGACCTGCTGGACAATCTGGGCCAACCGAGTGCCCGGGTGATCGTGCCGGACCTGCAACACCTCGAGGTCGGCCAATGGGTGCCGATGGCGCCGGGTGCGCCGACGGCCGAGACGGCCTTCAAGGTGGACAGTTTCGAGGTGGACCGGTGGCTGCTCTGGCGCAAGCCGGATAGCACCTGGGCCTGGACCCTGACCCCCGTCGACGGTGGCAGGACCCGGCTGCTGACCCGGGTGTGCGCGGTGTACGACTGGAAACGGCCGGCCGTCGCACTGCTCAGCGTGCTGCTCATGGAGTTCGGCGATTTCGCGATGATGCGCAGGATGCTGCTGGGCATCAAGGAACGCGCAGAGGATCTCACCACTGCGGCAGCACCCAGTACTGCGGCAGCACCCAGCAAAGATGCCGGGAGGCGGACATGACCAGGGTTCTGGTGGCGTATGCCACAAAAATGGGCGGTACGAAGGAGATTGCCGAGGCGATCGGCGACGAGTTCCGCCGCGCGCAGTTGGCGGTCGTTGTGGCCAATGCCCGCGACGTCGCGAACACCGACGGGTTCGATGCGCTGGTGCTGGGTAGTGCGGTGTACACCGGCCGGTGGCGCCGGGAGGCGGTGAGAGTGTTGGCCCAGCACGCCGATCACGAGAAGGCAATCCCGACCTGGCTTTTCCAGAGCGGCCCGTGCGGTGCTGACGCGGCGAAACAACTTCCGGCCCCGCAGAAGGTGAGCCGGCTCGCCGCCATGGTCGGCGCCGATCCGCCGGTCACCTTCGGCGGCCGGCTGCTGCAGGAGACGGCCAAGGGCTTCCTGGCCAACAAAATGGCGAAGGGTCCGCTGGCCGGAGATTTCCGGGACTTCGAACGCATTCGCGGCTGGGCCGACGACATCTCGGTGCAGCTGCTGGCCGCGCACGAGACGGAGCCGCGCTGATGACGGACGATCCCACCAGGCCGTGACCGAAGCTCCCGCCGAGTCCCACCACAACGAGCACCGTTGCGCCGTGCCCGCAGCAAGGAGTGTTGTCCAGTGACCACCTTTGATCTCGCCACCCAGCCGGGCTTCGATGCGCTGCTGGCCGACGGCGGCTTGCTGCACGTCCGCCCCGCCGAATCCGACGATCTCGACGACCTGCGGACCCTGCACGCCGGGATCTCCGACCGGTCCATGTACCTGAGATTCTTTTCCTTCAGCCGGACCTCGGCCGAGCCGTACGTCCAGCGGCTGGTCCGCCCGGCCGGCCCGGACCACCTCGCGTTGACCGGTTGGATCGCCGGACGGCTCGTCGGGGTGGCCGCGTTCGAGCGGGTCTCCGAGCACACCGCCGAGATCGCGATGCTGGTTGCCGACGACTGCCATCACGAGGGCATCGGGACGCTGCTGCTGGAACACCTGGCGGTCGCTGCGCGGCAGTTCGACATCCAGCGGTTCGACGCCGAGGTGTTGGCCGAAAACCATGCGGCACTGGAGGTTCTGCTCAACTTGGGATACCGGAGCCAGGTACGGAACGACGGCATCACCGAACGGGTCGTACTGGATCTCTCGCCGGATGCCCGGACGATGCAGGTGATCGACGCCCGCGACCTGCGCGCCGATGAGGCCAGTTTGCGGCACATCCTCGAGCCGGCATCCATCGCGGTGATCGGAGCGGGCGAACGCGCGACGGCGGTCGGGCATCAGGTGCTGCGCAACATCCTCGACGACGGATTCACCGGCCGGGTCTATGCGGTGAACCCCCGGCACACCGAGGTGCTCGGGGTGCCGTGCGTCGCGACCCCGGAGCTGCTACCGGAGCCGGTCGATCTGGCTGTCATTGCGGTGCCGGCGGACCAGGTGCCGGCGGTGGTCGTTGGGTGCGGCGAAAGGGGTGTCAGCGGTCTGCTGCTGATGACAGCGGGCTTCGGGGAGACGGGTGACGCCGGCGGGCGACTCCAGCACGAGGTGGTCGGCACCGCTCGCCGCTACGGCATGCGGCTGGTCGGACCGAACTGCCTCGGGGTGGTGAACACCGATCCGGCCATCCGGCTCAATGCGACGTTCGCCGATGTCCCCGGGCTGGCCGGCACGTTGGGCCTGGTGTCGCAGTCCGGTGCGCTGGGCGCCGCGGTACTTGCGGCCGCCGCCCGGTGGGGCGTCGGGGTCTCCCAATTCGTCTCGGTCGGCAACAAGGCCGATGTCAGCAGCAACGATCTGCTGCTCGCCTGGGAGGACGACCCACGCACCCGGGTCATCGCGCTCTACCTGGAATCCTTTGGCAACCCGCGGAAGTTCGCCCGGATCGCCCGCCGCGTCGCGCGCGGTAAACCCATCATCGCCATCAAAGCGGGCCGGTCCGCAGCCGGCCGGCTGGCCGGCCTGTCGCACACCGCGGCGGCCGCGTCCTCCGATGTCGTCGTCGACGCGCTGTTCGAGCAGGCGGGGGTGCTGCGGGTGGACACGATGGAGCAGATGCTCGACGGAGCGCGGGTGCTGTGCGATCAGCCGGTGCCGCGCGGCACCCGGGTTGCGGTGATCGGCAACTCGGGTGGCCCAGGCATTCTCGCCGCTGATGCCGCGGAAAGCTCTGGTCTGCGGGTCGTCCAGCTCGGGCCGGACACCGAACGCCTGCTGCGGCAGGCAGTTCCGACGGCCGCCTCGTGCAGGAACCCGGTGGATCTCGGCGCCGCAGTCAGGCCCGAGGAGTTGACGGCTGCCCTCGGTGTCGTGCTCGCGGCCGACGAGGTCGACGCCGTGCTGGTGGTCTTCACCGACACCGCGGTCACCGATGCCGGGGCCGTGATGGCGCAGATCGCGGCGTCCGCGACGATGACCGACAAGCCGGTCATCGCCACCCGGGTGGGCACCGAACCGGCATCGATTCCGGTGCCGGGATCGGACCGGCTGCTGCCGGTGTTCACTTTTCCCGAACCGGCGGCGGCCGCGTTGGCGCTGGCCGCACGCTACGGGCGGATCAGGTCCGCGCCACCGGCGGCGCTCACCCGGCCGGCGGGAATCGACAAGCCGTCGGCACAAACGATTGTCGATCGCGCGCTGCGCGACGGCGGGCAATGGCTCGATGCGCAGGACGTCGGCCGGCTGCTCACCTGTTACGGCGTGCCGATGTGCCGGCAGCGGGTTGCCGACAGCGCGGACAACGCCGTGCTGGCGGCCGCGGAACTGGGCTACCCGGTGGCGGCCAAGGTTGCGCAGGCCGGATTGCACAAGACCGACATCGGCGGCGTCCGGCTCGGCATCGCAACCGACGCCGAGCTGCGACGGGCCTTCGCCGACCTGTCGGCGCTGACGCCGGGTGCAGGGTCGATCCTGCTGCAGCCGATGATCCCACCGGCCACCGAGGTGATCATCGGTGCGGTGCAGCACGATCAGTTCGGCCCTGCGGTGATGATCGGGGCGGGCGGGGTGCTGGCGAACCTGATCGCCGACCAATCGTTCCGGCTGGCGCCGCTGCGGACCGATGACGCGCTGGCGATGATCGAGGAGCTCAGGACGGCCCGACTGTTCGACGGCTACCGCGGCGCGCCGGTGGTCTCCCGGACGGCGCTCGCCGGGCTGCTGGTGCGGATCGGTGCGCTGGCCGACGACTTCCCGCAGGTCGCCGAACTCGACCTGAACCCCGTCGTCTGCCGCGGTCGTCGGCTGGTGGTCGTCGACGCCAGGATTCGGATTGCCCCGGCCGTGCTCCGGGTCGACCCGCTGTTGCGGCAGCTCCGCTGAACCCTGCCTGGCGTCGCCCACCCCGGCGCCCGGCAGGGGCTGCCGAGCGTCGGCGGTCGCTCCGCTACCGGGCCACCACCACCGGGCAGCTGCTGTAGGTGACGAGCGCCTGACTCGTCGATCCCAGCAGCATGCCGTCGAATCCGCCCCGGCCATGGCTGCCGACCACGACGAGCTGGGCTCGCCTGGCGATTTCCAGCAGGGTGGGGGTCGGCCGGTCCCGGACGACGGCCTGCTCGACGGAGACGTCGGGGAACCTCCCCCGCCAGGGGGCGATCCGGTCGGTCAGCAGCATCTTCTCCTGCTCGTCGATCAACTCCGGATCGACCAGCACGGGCTCTCCGGGGTAACAGCCCCGCACCGGGTCGACCCAGCAGCGCACCGCGACGAGCGGCACCTGCCGACGATCGGCGGATTCGAAGGCGTAAGCGATCGCCGCCACACTGCGCGACGATCCGTCGACACCCACCACCACCGGGCCCCCAACGACCGACCGCTGCTCGGGATGGATCACCGCGACCGGCACCGGATTGATCGAGACGACGGCCAGCGCAACCGATCCCAGCAGGATCCCGGTGACCCGACCGCCGCCCCGGGAGCCGACGACCGTCAGCAGTGCGTGCTCCGACGCGTGGCGCAGTGCTGTCACCGGGTGCCCGGCGTCCAGCTGGGTACTGATCGCCAGCCTCGGGTAGGCGGCGCGGAGGGTCTCGGCAGCATCGTCCAGCAGGGCCCGCCCGTCGATCCGCAGTTGGGCGTCGACATTGTCCGGAATCGGCCGATAGCCTCGGTACCCCGCGACCGGAATGCGGTAGGCGTGCACCAAGCACAGCGCGGACTGCCGCCGGGACGCCTCGGCCGCCGCCCAGTCGACGGCGTCCCTGGCTCCCGCGGAGGCGTCGAGCCCGGCCACGATGAGATCAGCAGCGCCGATCCGAGCTCCGACCTCGGCACCAGCAGCGCTGACAGTGCCTGTCCGGCGGGGCATCTCGGCCGCCTCGAGGCGCGGCTGAGCCGGTCGGTCGACCGGTCGCCGCCAGTTGGTGGTCATCGTCGGGGCACCACCCGTCCGGGGTCATCGGCTGGCCTCCACTGTGCTGGAGCACGCCCCGCCAGGACAGGGGCGAAAGGCCCGACACGACTGGCTCGGGCACGCGCCGGCCCCCCGGTGACTCATGTCAAGATGCGCGCGTAGCTACCTTCGTTGACTCATCGGTGGATGCGCGCGTCGTACCGGCCGCGGTGGGTGGTTTGTGACCGGGT
>Ga0208588_1000033_pt1 | contig 39620 bp, 29 predicted proteins | sample NGESurshal092012_8_FD_184483 | JGI IMG/M metagenome (GOLD analysis project Ga0208588, IMG submission 184483) | Arctic peat soil microbial communities from Barrow, Alaska - NGEE Surface sample 415-3 shallow-092012 (SPAdes) | ecosystem: Environmental > Terrestrial > Soil > Wetlands > Peat ...
CTCGCCGGCTGAGATCTCGCGGGGCTGAACTCGGCGGCTGAGACGCCCGCGCGGCGGAACTCGGCTACTCAGACCCCGCGCCGCTGAGGCCCGCGCGCGGCTGAACTCGGCTACTCCCGTCTCACCAGTCACATTCCGTGCATCTTCAGCCGCGCCGTCGAAGTTGATCCGCGCGCCGGGCGGGCCGGGGCGGATTGCCGGGCGGGTCAGTCCGGCACGCCGATGTCCTCGTTCCACAGCGACGGCTTGGCGGCGATGAACTCGGTCATCATCGTCACGCATTCCTCGTCGTCGAGCACCACCACCTCGACCCCGCGGGCGCGCAGCAGATCCTCGGCGCCGTAGAAGGTGCGGTTCTCCCCCACGATCACCCGCGGGATCTTGTACAGCAGGATCGCCCCCGTGCACATGTCGCAGGGCGAGAGTGTCGTCACCATCGTCGATCTCGCGTACACGGTGGCGGGCAACCGGCCGGCGTTCTCCAGGCAGTCGGTCTCCCCGTGCCGGATCGGGCTGCCCAGTTGAACCCGCTTGTTCCAGCCGGTCGCCAGCACCCCGCCGTCCACCAGCAGCGCGGCACCGATCGGGATGCCGCCCTCGGCCAGCCCCTGCCGGGCGGCCCGCACGGCGGCGGTGAGGAACGCCCGGTCGACGGACTCGGTGTCATCCATGGGCATCCTCCGCGTGCTGGTCGGCCGGCCGGGTCAAGCTACCGCGGCGCGGCGCTGCGCGGCGATCGGCGGCCGGGTGAGGCAGCAACAGGACGGCGGACTCGGTCGACCGGGCGGCCCGGAACTCGCGACAACACACCGGCATGCGCCGCCACGTCGTGCTCGCGACCTCCGGCTCGGCCGGGCGGCCGTCACGGCATCTCGAGCAGCGCGTCCACCGCCGCGACGCCGCCGAGGCCGGACACCCCGCCGCCCCGCCGGCTACCCGCCCCGGCAAGCAGAATCCTTGTGCTGCCGGCGATGTCGACGCCGTACCGCTCGGCAGGCGTGTCCACCGGGAAGCCGTCGGCGAGCCACGGCCAGCTCAGGTCGTCGTGGAAGATGTTGCCGCCCGGCAGTCGCAACGTCTGCTCGAGGTCAACCGGCGAGGAGATGTCCAGGCACGGACGGCCGTCAGCGTCCCGGGCCAGGCAGTCCAGCAGCGGCTCGGCCAGATGCCGTTGCAGGGCGGTCAGCGCGCCCTCGGCAGCCCTGGTCCGGCTGCCCTCCGGATCGGATCGGAACAGCTCCACCGGCGTGTGCAGCCCGAACAGGGTCAGGGTGGCGCCGGGGTGCCCGTTGAGGATCGTCGGGTCGGTCAGCGAGTGGCAGTACACCTCGCCGGGTACGACGGCCGGCAGGGTGCCGGCGGCGGTGGTCGCATACGCGGCCTCCAGGTCCCAGAAACCCTCGTCCAGGTGCATGGTGCCGGCGAACGCCGCCCGCGGGTCGACCCCACAGGTCAACCGGGGCAACCGATCCAGCAACATGTTGATCTTGATCTGGGCACCGACCGGGATGACGGCCTCCCGGCCCAGCCAGCCGTCGATGACCGCGGGCGCCACCGCGGCCAGCACGTAGTCCGCCGTCACCGAGACATCCTCGCCGTCGTGGGTGCCGATCACAGTGACCTCGGTCGTCGCCTCGTCGAGGCCGAGAACTTCGACCCCGCAGCGGATGTCGATGCCGAGCGAGCGGGCCTTGGCGAGCAGCGCGTCGGTGAGCGCGCCCATCCCGCCGATCGGCACCAGCCATTCCCCGGTGCCGCGACCGATCAGGTGGTAGAGAAAGCAGCGGTTGGCCAGCAGGCTCGGATCGAACAGCGAGGTGTGCGTTCCGATCAGCCCGTCGGTGGCCACGATGCCGCGCACGGTGTCGTCCACGAACCGGCGGACGATCATGTCGCCGAGCGGTTCCTCGACCACATCGGCCCAGATCTGCTCACCTGCGGCGGCGATGACCGCTTCCCTGGCGGTCGCCCGGCGGGGCAGCGGGCCGGTCAGCATCGGCGCCAGAGCCGTTGTCATGGAACGCATCTCACCATAGAACTGCTGCCAGGCGGCGAATTCCTCGGCAGACCCGGTGAAGGCGGCGAACGACTCCTGCGTGACCGCGCCCGGCACCCGTTCCACCAGCAGCCCGGCGGCGACCCCGTCGCGGAGCACCGGGGTGAACGAGGAGACCGTCCGCGAGGCGAACGACAGATCGATGCCGAGCCGGCGGATCAGCTCGTCGGGCATCAGGGCGATCAGATACGCGTACCGGCTCAGCCTGGCCCGGTGCGGCGGAAACAGCTCCTGGCCGACCGTGGCGCCGCCGGGCTGCGCCGAGCGTTCCAGCAGGACCACCCGCTTGCCGGCCTGCGCCGCCAGGATCGCCGCCACCAGCCCGTTGTGGCCACCCCCGACGACAACGACGTCAGCCCCGGTCACCGTGCTCACCTGCTCCCTCTTCCCCGCGCCGACACCTCGCCGCGAGCCTTCCGCCGCGGCCGCCTGGGGACCGGGTCGGGCACCCAGTCTGCGCCCGACCGGCCCCGATCACCCGCCGGCCGGGGCGAATCCTGCCTGGGGCGGGTCGACCCGCCCGCCGTTCGTCAGCGGACGGCGCTGATCGCCATCGCCCGGTGGTATTCGTCGTTGACCCGGTCCAGCACGGTCGGCCAGGCCGTCGGCGGGGTGGTGGTCCGGTTGTGTTCGGCGATCTCCCGGCGCAGTGTGCTGTCCCTGGAGATCTCCACCAGGGCCGCGGCCATCTCATGGTCCCCGTCGACCAGCAGGCCCTCCCGGCGGTCGGCGACGAACTCGGTGATGCCGGTGCCGAGCATCGCCAGCACCGGCAGGCCGGCGCACCTGGCTTCCAACGCGGCGATGCCGAACGATTCCAGGAAGGCGGGCGCGATGAACAGATCGGACCGCCGGTAGATCGCCTTCAGCTCGTCCCGGTCGACCCGGCCGGCCAGCGTCACGGTGTCGGCCATCTCGTGCCGGACGATGAACCGGCGCATGCGCGGCATCAGCTTTCCGTCACCGAACACCGACAACCGAAGGGAAACCTCCGGTCCCAGTTGCTGCTGGGCAGCCAGCACGGCGGCGAGCAGCGGCAGCGGCCGTTTGCGGACCGACAGGCGCATGGTGGACACGGCGTGCACCACGGCAGGATCGTGTTCTGCGGGTTCGACCGCCCAATCCTGCGGGTTGAGCCCGTTGGGGACGACCGTCACGGTGACCCCGGTCTTTACCCGCAGGGGCGCGGCGGCCGCCTCGCTGACGGCGTTGAGCGCCACGTACCTGGCGATGTGCGGGGTGGTCCACGGTGTCAGGACGGACGGCAGCCGGAATGCGGGCGGCAGGCAGTGCACGGTGACGGTCACCGGCAGACCGAGTTTCAACCCGACCCGCACGCCCGCGGCGGCGAACGGCGACCCGACCCCGGCGTGGACGTGCACGACGTCGAAATTGCCGCGCCGCAGGGCCTTCTCGATCGGCCGGGATGGGATCGGGTTGTTGGCCACCTCGGCGGGCAGCGGGATTCCGAAGCGGTGCACCGGCACCGGGAACCTCCGGCCGGCCATCCGCCGCGGCAACGGGGTGGCGGTGATGACCTCCGGTTCCAGGCCGATCTCCTGCTGCCGCCGGGTCAGGTCGTTGACCTGCATCTCGATGCCGCCCAGCCGGGGCACGAAGCAGTCGGAAACGTGCGCAATCCGCACCGTCCACCCGCCTCCGTCAGCCCCGACCCAACCCTGCGACATGCTAGCCCGGTGCCCCACACGGTCGTCTTCTTCCACGCCCACCCGGACGACGAGGCGCTGCTCACCGCAGGGACCATGGCCAAACTGGCCCGGCAGGGGCATCGGGTGGTGCTGGTCGTCGCGACCGCGGGTGAAGCTGGGCTCTCCACGGACGAACTGCGGGCCGACGGCCGGCTGGGCGACAGGCGGCTGGTCGAACTACGCGCCTCGGCGGCCGCGGTCGGGGTGCACCGGCTGGAGCTGCTGGGATACGCCGATTCCGGGTTGGCGCAGGACCCCACGCCGGCCCGGCCGGATGGCGAGTTGCCGCGGTTCGCCGACGCGGACGTCGACACCGCCGCCGGGCGGCTCGCCCAGATCCTCACCGACGAGCGCGCGGCGGTGCTGACCGGCTACGACGCGAACGGCGGGTACGGGCACCCGGATCATCTCGCGGTACACGCGGTGGGCGCCGCGGCGGCGCGGCTGGCCGGGACCAGGGTGCTGCTGGAGGCGACCGTGCCCAGGGACCGGTTGCTGGCCGCCGCCCGGGTGGTCAACAGGCTGCTGCCGCCGTCCCGCCGGGTGGATCTGGCGCCCTGGGCGGCGGCGTATTCGGCGTCCGCGGAGATCACCCACTGCATCGACGTACGGGGCCAGGCCGCGCAGCGCAAGGCGTCGATGCGGGCGCACGCCAGCCAGGCGACGGCGGACGGCGGCGCCCGCACCCTCGGCGTGTTCACCCGGATCCCGCCGCCGGTGTTCGGCTGGGCCTTCGGCCGGGAGTGGTACCGACAGGCGGACGCGCCCCCGTCCCCGCGACGGTTCGGCAGCGTCTTCGACACGCTGTAGGCGGGTGCTCCCGCCGGGGCCCGGCGGGGCCGGTCGGTGCGGCGGTGACCTGGTGGTCCCGGCCCGCTTCGTCAGCCGGCCGGTGACGCCGGCGAGCCGTCCCCGGTGGTCGGCCCACCGGTGACGGCCGCCGCGTCCCTGACCGCGTCCTCCATGGCGTTGTGCCCGGCCCCGACCTCCGCGGCCAGCGGGCGTTCCCGGTCCCGGCCCCACAACCAGACCAGCCAGGCGACGACCCCGAACGGGATCTCCAGCACGTGCGTGAAGATGGTGAACAGCAGGATGCCGCTCGCCGCCTGCGCCGGATCGGCGCCCATCGCCACCAGCAGCGCGACCGACCCGGCCTCCACCACCCCGAGCCCGCCGGGGGTCACCGCCACCGAGGTCAGCAGCCGGCCGAGGGCGAACGCGGCCAGCAGCGTGCCGACCCCGGTGACCAGGCCGCAAATGTGCAGGCACAACCAGAACAGCACGAAGTACACGACGAAATAGCCCAGGGTGCCCAGCGACATCTGCAGCCAGCCGCGTCGCACGACGTCGCGGGTCTGGTCCCGCAGGCGGGCGATGCCCTGCTCCCAGCCGAGCTGACGCGGCCGCCGCAACAGCCGCAGCACGCCCTGCGCGGCCCCCTGGATCCAGCCACCAACCGCGTGCGCGGCGCGGCTGCTGATCATCACCGTCACGAACAGCGCCAGCACCGCGACCAGGGTGAGTACGCCGAACAGCGCCGCGTTGCGCAGCGTCGGACTGATCGTTCCGCCCTGCAGGATCAGCGCGACCAAGCCGACGGTGGGCAGCAGCACCTTGCCGGCGGTGGCGAAGATCCCGCCGAGCACCACCGAGATACCGATCGCCGAGCGGGAGAACCCCCAGGACCGGCACATGGCATAGGTCGCGCCGATGGCCAGTGCGCCACCGAAAGGCAGCGTGTTGGCGACCAGCGATCCGGCCAGGTTCACGGTCAGTGCCCGCGGGTGGCTGATGCCGGGCAGCGCACCGGTGATGGTGAAGGTGAACAGCAACAGTGCGCTGAGCTGCAGCAGGGCGAGCAGCGCGAGCATGCCCTGGTGCAGGTTGCGCAGCGGCTCGAGGATCTGCGGCCAGCCGACGCCGGCGATCCTGGGCAGACCCCAGACGATCAGCGCGAGGGCGAGCGCCAGGGAGACGACGTCGCGAACGATCCGCCACCACACCTTGCTCCGCGCCCACCAGGGGCGGGCCTTCGCCTCCTCCTGCACACCGCCAGCCTGTCATGGCCGGACGACCTGGACAGCCGGGAACGCGCGAGGGGGCCACTCGCGACGGGTTCCGCCCCGATCCGGTGACGACCTCCCAACCCGGCGCAGGGCCGCGGCCGACCGGTGACGCACCGTGGCTGTCGGGCCGCGCGGCTACCGTGATGACCGTGGCTCCCTCCACGTCCACCGCGCCCGGCACCGCCACCGGCGGCAGCGCCGCATCGGCGGCCGGCGGGCCGGCAGCGACCGGTCAACAGGACGGACCGCGCTGGCTGCGTCGGCTGTTCGGGTACTGCTGGCGGCATCCGGTGTTCACCCTGCTAGCCGGGCTCTCCGCGGTCGCCGGAGTCGGGCTGGGCGCCCTGACGCCGCTGCTCACCCAGATCGCCGTGGACGACGCCACCGCCGGGATCACCAGCAATCTGGGCTGGGTGATCGCGGGCCTGGTCGCGCTGGCGCTGATCCGGTTCGGCTCGTCCTTCCTGCGGCGGTGGGCGGGTGGCCGACTGTCCCTGGACGTCCAGCACGACATGCGGCAGGACGTCTTCGGCGCGTTGCAACGGCTGGACGGCTCCGGGCAGGACCAATTGCGCACCGGCCAGGTGGTGTCCCGGGCATCAACCGACCTGCAGATGGTGCAGGGGCTGCTGGCGATGGTGCCGCTGTCGGCGGGCCAGGTGGTGCTCTTCGTGGTCTCCCTGGTGATCATGTTGACGCTCTCGCCGTTGCTCACCCTGATGGCATTGATGGTGGTGCCGGCGGTTGTCGTGGTGACCAGGGCGACCAGGACGGTGCTGTTCCCGGCGACCTGGGCGGCCCAGCAGTCCGCCGCCGAGGTCGCCGAGATCGTCGAGGAGGACGTCACCGGCGTCCGGGTGGTCAAGGGTTTCGGTCAGGAGGACCGCGAACTCGGCCGGTTGCGGGCCGGTGCCCGGCGGCTGTATTCGAATCGGGTGCGGGCGGTCCGGTTGACCGCGAAGATCAGCCCCGCCCTGCAGGCGCTTACCGCCCTCGGCCAGGTCGGGGTGCTGGCCCTCGGCGGGTACCTGGCGCTGATCGGCAGCATCTCGCTCGGCACCTTCCTGGCTTTCACCCTGTACCTGGCGCAGCTGGTCGCGCCCACCCGGATGCTGACCATGCTGCTGGTGCTCGGGCAGCAGGCCAGGGCGTCCGTCGAGCGGGTGCTGGAGATCATCGACTCGCTGCCGGTGATCACCGAACGGCCCGATCCGCTGCCGGTGCCGGCCGGTCCGCTGGGCGTGGCCTTCGACGGCGTCCGTTTCGGATACACCCCGGAGGAGCCGGTGTTGCGGTCCTTCGACCTGCACGTGGCGCCGGGCTCGACGGTTGCGCTGGTCGGCGCGTCCGGCTCCGGGAAGTCAACGGTCTCGCTGTTGCTGCCCAGGTTCTACGACCCGCAGGTCGGCGTGGTGCGGGTCGGTGACACCGACGTCCGGGACCTCGCGATGCAGGACCTGCGCGGCGCTGTCGGGGTGGTGTTCGAGGAGGCCTTTCTGTTCTCGGACAGCATCGCCGCAAACATCGCCTACGGCCGGCCGGACGCCTCTGACGCGGAGATCCGGATGGCCGCGATCGGCGCGGAGGCCGCAGATTTCATCGAGGCGCTGCCGGCGGGCTACGGCACGGTGATCGGCGAGCGCGGGCTGACTCTCTCCGGTGGTCAGCGGCAACGGCTCGCCCTCGCCCGCGCGCTGATCACCGACCCACGGGTGCTCATCCTCGACGACGCGACCAGCGCGGTCGACCCGGTCACCGAGGCCGCCATCCACGCCACCCTGCGCCGGGTCACCGCCGATCGGACGACCATCCTGATCGCGCACCGCCGGTCGACGCTCGCCCTCGCGGACCAGATCGCGGTGGTCGCCGGGGGCGCGGTGATCGATGTCGGCAGCCATGCCGAGCTCGTCGCCCGCTGCGCGCACTACCGGTTCCTGCTCGGCGGGGACCTCGCACCCGCGGCGGATCAACACTCCGCGGCGGCCGTCCTGGCCGGCCGGAGCTGGTCGGTCGGCCCGGACGGCGTCACCCCCGAGTTATGGCCGACGCCGAGCGACGGTGCTGACGGTGCGGCCGCGGCAGGCTCCGAAGTCGACCGGTCCGCCCGGTCGGCCGCTGCGGCAGCCAACCGGATCGCGGTCCGGGCCGGTGCCGGCCGGGGCGGCGGGATGGGCGGCGGCGGGATGGGCGGCGGCGGGATGGGCGGCGGCGGGATGGGCGGCGGCGGGATGGGTGGTGCCATGGGCGCCGGGCCGGCGACGCCCGAGCTGCTGGCCCAGGTCGCGGCGCTGCCGTCGGCGACCGAGCAGCCCACCGAGATCCCGCCGGACACCCGATCCTTCAGCCTGAACCGGACGCTGCGGCCAGTGCTGGGGCTGCTGATCATCGCGCTCGTGCTGGTCGCCCTCGACGCGGTCGCGAGCCTGCTGCTGCCGGTGCTGATCCGCTACGGGGTGGACAACGGGGTGTCCGCCGGGACCGTCTCGGTGGTGTGGGTGGCCTCCGGCGTTGCCCTGGCCGTGGTCGGTGCGGACTACCTCATCCAGCGGTTCCAGCTGCTCGTTGCCGGGCGGGCCGGCGAGAACGTCCTCTACCAGCTTCGCCTCCGGGAGTTCGCCCACCTGCAGCGGCTCGGCCTCGACTACTACGAGCGCGAGATGGCCGGCCGGATCATGACCAGGATGACCACGGACGTGGACGCCCTGTCGAGCTTCCTGCAGACCGGGCTGGTGACGTCGGTGGTGTCGCTGGCCACGTTCGCCGGGATTGCCGTCGTGCTGGCGGTGATGGACCTCGGACTGGCGCTGATCGCGTTCCTGGCGCTGCCGTTCGTCGCCATTGCCACCGTCATCTTCCGGCGGTTCTCCACCCGCGCGTACACCGACGCCCGGGAGAAGGTCAGCATCGTCAACGCCGACCTGCAGGAGAACGTTGCGGGCCTTCGGGTCTCGCAGGCGTTGGGCCGTCAGCAGGCCAACGCCGACGGGTTCGCGGCCCGCTCCGACGACTACCGCCGCTCGCGGATGCGGGCGCAGACCGCGATCTCCGTCTATTTCCCGTTCATCGCACTGCTCTCCGAACTGGCCGCTGCGGCCGTCCTCGGCTCCGGGGTGCTGCGGGTGGTCGCCGGCACGATGACGGTCGGCACGCTGATCGCCTTCGTGCTGTACCTGGATTCGTTCTTCACCCCGATCCAGCAGCTGTCCCAGGTTTTCGACAGCTACCAGCAGGCGCAGGTGGGCCTGGTGCGGATCGGCGAACTGCTGGACACCCGGACATCCACCCCGGCGGCCGCGCACCCGCTGCCGGTGCCGCCGCTGGCCGGCGACATCAGCGCCATCGGCGTCGGGTTCCGGTACTCGACCGCCGATGACCACGCCGCCCCGGCACTGGACGGAGTCGACCTGGAGATCGCCGCCGGGCAGACCGTCGCCGTAGTGGGCGCGACCGGCGCGGGAAAATCCACGCTGGTCAAGCTGATCGCCCGATTCTACGACTGCACCGCCGGGACGATCACGGTCGACGGGACGGACATCGCGCTGTTCGACCTGGGTGCGTACCGGCGCCGGCTCGGCGTGGTGCCGCAGGAACCGCACCTGTTCATCGGCACCGTGCGGGACAACATCGCCTACGGCCGGCCGGACGCGCCGGATGCCGAGGTGGAGGCGGCCGCCCGGGCGGTCGGCGCACTGGATGCCATCGCCGGGTTGGCCGGCGGCTTTCACCATCCGATCGCCGAACGCGGCCGCAACCTCTCAGCCGGTCAGCGGCAACTGATCTCGCTGGCCAGGGCGGAGCTGTTCGATCCGGACATCCTGCTGCTCGACGAGGCCACGGCGGCCCTCGATCCGGCGGCGGAGTCCGCGGTGCTGGCCGCAACCGACCGGTTGGCCAGGGGCCGGACAACTATCGTGGTTGCCCACCGGTTGACCACCGCGGCCCGGGCCGACCGCATCGTGGTGATGGATCACGGCCGGGTGGCCGAGGTCGGCCGGCATGACGAGCTGCTGCGCCGCGGCGGGGCGTACTCGAGGCTCTACGCCGAGGCCGGGCAGGTCGACACCGGACAAGCCCAGACCCCGCTGAACGGCCCCGACCGCGAGCGGCTCCCGCCCGCCACGGAACCCGACGCCGGTCCGGTGGTGCTGCTCACGGCCTCGCCCGTGCTCGACAAGGCCGGAGTCAACCCGACCCGATCGTGAGGTCGGCACGGGCACGCCCGGTGCTGGCCGGCGGTCGACCGGCAGTCGACGGCGGTTGACCGGGCCCACAGCGGTCGCCACACGCGTCACTGGGCGATCCGTACCGCCGCTCGCGGAATTGTCGGTAATGCCACGACGGCCGCGCGACCACGGCGACCCAGGGAGGTTTAGCCTGGATTGACCCACCCCCGAGCGTAGAACAGGCGGAAAGCGACCGTGTCGTCCCCAGCCGTGCCCGAATTCGGTCCTAACGATTGGTTCGTCGAGGAGAAGTACCAGCAGTTCCTCGCCGATCCGGAGAGCGTGGACCCGATCTGGCGCGACTTCTTCGCCGACACCGGATCGGGGAACAAGACGCCCAGCACACACGGCGCCGGCAACGGAGCGGTGCCGGCGTTGGCCGGTGCAGCCGCTCGACCGGCCCAGGCGAAACAGGCGGCCACAACCGCAAGCGGGGCCGGGTCCACCACCTCAGCACCCGCCCCCTCCGCGATAGCGACGGCCCCCACCATGACCACTCCCACCCGCCCGACAGCCACCCCGCCCCCGCCGCCGCCGCCCACCAGGGCGCAGACCGCGAAAACGGCGGTCGGCGCCGCCACATCGGCCACCGCCGGTTCGACGAGTGGGGCTCCCGCGGTGACGCCGCCCGGTCCGCCGGCCACCCGGCCCGCCAAGTCGACCGGCACGTCGCTGCCGCCCGCCCCCGCCCGCGCCGGTGGAAAGGAATCCTCCGACGCCCCGCCGAACGCGGCAGGCCGTCCGGCCCGTCCGGCGACCACCGCGACCCCGGACGACATGGTCGCCGCCAAGGCCGCCAAGGCCGCCCGGGCCGCGCAGGAGGCCGAGGGCACCGGGCTGACCACGACCCCGCTGCGCGGGATCGCCGCCGCCGTCGTGAAGAACATGACCTCTTCGTTGCAGGTGCCGACCGCCACCTCGGTCCGGGCCGTCCCGGCCAAGCTGATGGCCGACAACCGGATAGTCATCAACAACTTCCTGAAGCGGAACCGCGGCGGCAAGATCTCCTTCACCCACCTGATCGGCTACGCGATCGTTCGGGCCATCTCGGACTACCCGAACATGAACCGGCACTTCGCGACCGTGGATGACAAGCCGTCGATGGTGACCCCGGCGCACGTCAATCTCGGGCTGGCCATCGACCTGCCCGCGAAGGGCGGCGGCCGCAGTCTGGTCGTGGTGCCGATCAGGAACGCCGAGACGATGAGCTTCACCCAGTTCTGGAGCGCGTACGAGCAGGTGGTCCGCAAGGCCAGGGCCGGCAACCTGACCGCGGAGGATTACGCCGGCACCACGATCTCGCTGACCAATCCGGGCGGTATCGGCACCAACCACTCGGTGCCCCGGCTGATGTCCGGGCAGAGCGCGATCGTCGGCGTGGGGGCGCTGGAGTACCCCGCCGAGTTCCAGGGAGCCAGCGACCAGACGCTGTCCGAGCTGGGCATCTCCAAGATCATGACGCTGACCTCGACCTATGACCACCGGGTCATCCAGGGCGCCGAATCCGGCGAGTTCCTGCGCCGCATCCACCAGCTGCTGATCGGCGAGGACGGGTTCTACGACGACGTCTTCACCTCCCTGCGGCTGCCGTACGAGCCGGTCCGCTGGGTCAAGGACCTGGACGCCGGCCGGCACGGCGCGGTGGACAAGACCGCCCGGGTCCTGGAGATCATCGACGCGTACCGCACCCGCGGCCACCTGATGGCCGACACCGACCCGTTGAACTACCGGCAGCGCCGGCACCCGGACCTGGACGTGCTCTCGCACGGGCTGACGCTGTGGGACCTGGACCGGGAGTTCCCGGTCGGCGGCTTCAACGACCAGGACTTCATGAAGCTGCGGGACGTCCTCGGCGTGCTGCGGGACTCCTACTGCCGCACCGTCGGGGTGGAGTACATGCACATCATGGATCCGACCCAGCGCAAGTGGATCCAGCAGCGGGTCGAGGTCAAGCACGAGAAGCCACCGATCGACGAGCAGAAGTACATCCTCGGCCGGCTCAACAGCGCAGAGGCCTTCGAGACCTTCCTGCAAACGAAATACATTGGCCAGAAACGGTTCTCGCTGGAGGGCGGGGAGACCGTCATCGCTCTGCTGGACGCCGCCCTGAACAAGGCCGCCGAGTACGGCATGGACGAGGTGGTCATCGGGATGGCCCACCGCGGCCGCCTCAACGTGCTGGCCAACATCGTCGGCAAGCCGTATTCGCAGATCTTCCGCGAGTTCGAGGGCAACATGGATCCCGGTCAAGCGCACGGGTCCGGCGACGTGAAGTACCACCTGGGCGCGGAGGGCAAGTACGTCCGGCCGTTCGGCGAGGGTCAGGTCGACGTCACGCTGGTCGCGAACCCGTCACACCTCGAGGTCGTCGACCCCGTGCTGGAGGGCGTCGCCAGGGCCAAGCAGGACATGCACAACCTCGGCGAGGAGGGGTTCACCGTGATGCCGGTGGCCCTGCACGGTGACGCCGCGTTCGCCGGTCAGGGGGTGGTCGCCGAGACGCTCAACCTGTCCCTGCTGCGCGGCTACCGCACCGGCGGAACGCTGCACGTGATCATCAACAACCAGGTCGGCTTCACCACGGCGCCCGAGGCGTCCCGGTCCAGCGAGTACTGCACCGACGTCGCCAAAATGATCCAGGCACCGATCTTCCACGTGAACGGGGACGACCCGGAGGCCGCCGTCTGGGTGGCCCGGCTCGCCGTGGAGTACCGGCAGACCTTCGGCCGGGACGTCGTCATCGACATGGTCTGCTACCGCCGTCGCGGGCACAACGAAGGCGACGACCCGTCGATGACGAACCCGCTGATGTACCAGATCATCGATGGCAAGCGGTCCGTCCGGCGGATCTACACCGAGGCCCTGATCGGCCGCGGCGACCTGTCGCCGGAGGACGCCGAAGAGGCGTTGCGGGACTACCACACCCAGCTGGAGCGGGTCTTCAACGAGGTCCGCGACCTGGAGAAGGCCGTCGCTGCGCCGTCCCCGTCGGTCGAGGCGGAGCAGCCGATCCCGCCCAAGGTGGAGACCAGGATCAGCGCGGCAATGCTGCAGCGGATCGCCGACACCGCCGTGCAGTTCCCGGAGGGGTTCACCCCGCACCCCAGGGTGAAGTCGGTCCTCGAGCGCCGGGTCGAGATGTCCCGGAGCGGCGGCATCGACTGGGCGTTCGGCGAGTTGCTCGCCCTCGGCTCCATCGCGATGGAGGGCCGGCTGGTCCGGCTGTCCGGGCAGGACACCAGGCGGGGCACCTTCGTGCAGCGCCACTCGGTGCTGATCGACCACAAGACCGGGGCCGAGTTCCTTCCGCTGCAACACCTCTCGGAGGACCAGGCCCGGGTGCTGATCTACGACTCGGCGCTGACCGAGTACGCAGCGCTGGGTTTCGAATACGGCTACTCGGTGGCCAACCGGGAAGCCATGGTGATGTGGGAGGCGCAGTTCGGCGACTTCGTCAACGGCGCCCAGTCGATCATCGACGAGTACCTGTCCTCCGGAGAAGCCAAGTGGGGCCAGCAATCCGGCGTGGTGCTGTTGCTGCCACACGCCCATGAGGGGCAGGGACCGGACCACACCTCCGGGCGGATCGAGCGGTTCCTGCAGCTGTGCGCCGAGGGCTCGATGACCATCGCGGTGCCGTCGACGCCGGCGAACTACTTCCACCTGCTGCGCCGGCACGTGCTGGACGGCGTGCACCGGCCGATGGTGGTGTTCACCCCGAAGTCGATGCTGCGGAACAAGGCGGCCGTCTCCTCGGTGGCCGACTTCACCGACGGCAAGTTCGAGTCGGTGATCGCCGACCACACCGTGGACCCGGCCGCCGTCAAGACGGTCCTGCTGACCAGCGGCAAGCTGTACTACGAGCTCGACGCCTACCGCAAGGCGCACGGCATCACCGACACCGCGATAGTGCGGATGGAGCAGATCTACCCGGTGCCGCGGCGCAAGCTCGGCCACCTGCTCGACGCCTACCCGGACGTCACCGACTTCCGTTGGGTACAGGAGGAGCCGGCCAACCAGGGGTCGTGGACCTTCCTGGCGTTGGCGCTGCCCGAGATGCTGCCCCGGCTGGCCGGGATCACCCGCTGTTCACGGCGGGCGATGGCCGCGCCGTCGGCCGGGTCCGCCCGGGTGCACGAGGTGGAGCAGGCAGCGGTGATCGGCGCGGCGTTCGCGAAGAAGTAGCTCGCAAGCAGCGGACAGCACCTTAAGGCCGGGCGGCGCGCGGCGGCCGGATCCCGCTGGTGACGCGGCTCAGTGACGCGGCTCAGTGACGCGGCTCAGTGACGCGGCTCAGTGGTCGGGGTGCAGCGGCGAGTGCGTTGCGCCGACCTGGTGGAGCAGGGTGTGGATCTGCTCGCTGGAGATGCTCCACCGGCGTTCACGTCCGGCACGTTCGGATCGGATGATTCCGCGCAGGCGGAGAGCCGCAAGGGCGTGCGAGGTGGCGTTGGCGGTCATGCCGACGCTGTCGGCGAGGTCGGTGACGTTGATCCCAGGGGTGTGATGGATCGCCAGCAGCATTCTCAGCCGGTTGCTGTCGGACATCGCGGTGAACAGTTCTGCCCAGTCGTCGATGATCTCCGGCCGGACGGCGCCCGGCACTTCGGCCGCGGCACCGCCCCCGGTCGCTACTTCCTGCACGCGGTACCCCGGGGATGCGGTCATTTCCCCAGTCTCGCACCTTCGGGCAATCCGTTCGCGGACGAGCAGCGAACCATCCGAGACACCCCACTTTGTCGGATCGTCTGAGCCGATGTCCAGCAACGGAGCTACGATCCGTGTCGTCAAACCCCTCAACGGGGACGGCGGACGAGTTGCCAGCAGCGCCACCCGCATGCAAAGGAGCTCTCGTGCACATTCCTGATGGGTACCTGTCACCGGCGACCTGCGCGGTGGGTTTCGTGGTCGCGGTGCCGATGCTGGCCGTCGGCTGCCGCAAGATCGGCAGGACCGTGAAGAGCCGGCAGGTCCCGACCTTGGCGATCCTGTCCGCCATGTGTTTCCTGGTGATGATGTTCAACGTGCCCATCCCGGACGGCACCTCGGCGCACGCGGTCGGGGGTGCGCTGGTCGCCCTGCTGCTGGGGCCCTGGGCGGCGTTGATCGCGGTGGCGGTGGCGCTGGCGTTCCAGGCGCTGCTGTTCGGCGACGGGGGCGTGCTGGCTTACGGGGTCAATGTGGTCAACATGGGAATCATCCTGCCGTTCGTCGCTGTCGGGGTGTACCGGCTGCTCGCGGGGCAGAGCACGCTGACCTCCGGTCGACGGGTGGTGGCCGCCGCGATCGCCGGCTATGTCGGGTTGAACGTGGCGGCCCTGGCCGTCGGTATCGAATTGGGCCTGCAGCCGTTGCTGTTCACCTCCGCCGACGGGACCCCGCTGTACTCGCCGTATTCGCTGGCGCAGGCCGTTCCGGCGATGTTGCTGGCGCACCTGGTGGTGGCCGGCGTGGTCGAGGGGGTCCTCACCGGTGGAGTGGTCGCCTACCTGCAGCGAGCCAACCTGCCGCTGCTGCGGCTGAATCACCCGGGAGTGCCGGTGGACGACGAGGAAGCGGCCGCCCGCACACCGCGGCGCACTCGGCCGATCGTCTGGGCCGGTCTTGCGATCGCGGTGATGGTGGTGCTGACCCCGCTGGGCCTGCTGGCCCCCGGCGGTGCGTTCGGGGAGGACCCACCGCAGGACCTCGATCTCGGCGGACTGGGACTCAACGCCGTGCCGCAGGGGTTGGCGAACTACACCGGCTACTGGAAACACACTCTGTTGGACGGCTACGGCTTTGCCGGCGGCGAGAACCCCGTGCTGGGGTACCTGCTGTCGGCGGTGATCGGCATCCTGGTCGTCGGGGCCTTCGTCTTCCTGTTCGCCACGATCGTCCGGGCGGTCATCGGGGACCGGCTCCCGGCCGCCACCGCACCCACCGGCACCGCACCCATGCCCGCCGCACCCACTCCCCCGGCCGGCCCGCCCGCCTACCCGCGAGTCACTGATCCGGGGGTGACCGGTGCAACGGCAGCTGACGGGCAGTGGGTGGCCGATTCTGGCCGACGCTCGGCGGGGACGCCCCGGTCGGCACCGCCGTCGTGACCGTCGCCGAACCGGCCGCCGCCCAACCGGTCGCCGCGCAACGGGTCGCCGCCCAACCGGTGACACCGGCATGGTTGCTGTCCCGGGAGGCGGCGCTCTGCCCCTGCGGGTGCATCGGCAAGCGCCGCAAGGGATCCTTCGTCCGGAAAACCCTGAACGGCGGCGCGGATCTGCTGCGGCAGGTGATGTTCAGCGACGACACATCGAGTCAACCCGGCCTGCTGCAACGCCTCGACGCCCGGGTCAAACTCGTCGTCCTGCTGGGCCTGGTGGTGGTGGCCGCGTTCCTGCACAGCATCCCGGCCCTGATCGTCCTGTACGCCGGCACCCTCGTCCTGGCCACCAGCAGTGCCCTGCCGCTGGGATTCTTCGTGAAGCGGGTCTGGCTGTTCGTGCCGATTTTCACCGGCATCGTGTTGATCCCGGCGACCCTGAGCGTGGTCCTGCCGGGCGATGTGGTCGTGACCCTCTGGTACTGGGACGGACAACCCGAAGGGCTGACCCGGCAGGGACTGACCTCCGCGGCGTTGGTGGTGTGCCGGGTCGCGACCTCGATCAGCCTGGTCGTCCTGCTGACCCTGACCACACCGTGGACGAAACTGCTCGCGTCGCTGCGCTCCCTGGGCGTTCCGCGGATGTTCGTCCTGGTCATCGGCATGGCGTACCGCTACCTGTTCCTGCTGCTCGGCTCCGTCACGGACATGTACCAGGCCCGCACGTCCCGCACCGTCGGCGCTGAGAAGCATGACAAGAGCGGCCGCCGATTCGTCGCCTCCACGGCCGGCGCACTCATCGGTAAGTCGATGGTGCTGTCCGAGGAGGTTCACCAGGCGATGGTCTCCCGCGGCTACCGCGGCGACGTCAGGGTCCTGGAACAACCTCGCGCCGGGCGGATGGACGCCCTGTTCGCCGCCGCCATGGCCCTGTTCGGAGCCTCCCTGTTGATCGCGGGGCACTGGATTGGCCACTGACCCAGCCGCAGCCCACCACACCACGAAAGAGGCTGCGGCACCCGGGGACCCGCTGTTGGTCTGCACCGACCTGCACTACAGCTACCTGGATCGGTTCCCCGCCCTCAACGGAGTCGACCTGACGGTGGCGCAGGGGGAGAAGGTGGCCCTGCTCGGCGCGAACGGCTGCGGCAAATCCACCCTGCTGAAGGTGTTGAACGGGTTGGTCTTTCCCTCCCGTGGAACGTTCACCGCCTTTGGTGAACCGATCACCGAGGACGCGCTGGAAGACGAGCAGATGAACACCGCCTTCCGATCCAGGATCGGTTTCGTGTTCCAGAACAGCGACGCCCAGGTCTTCTCCCCCACCGTGCGGGAAGAACTCGCCTTCGGGCCCCTGCAACTGGGCCTCGACCGCATCGAGGCCACCGCGCGGGTCACCGACATCCTGGCCATGCTCGACATCTCCGACCTCGCCGACCGGGCGCCGTTCCAGCTCTCCGGGGGGCAGAAGAAACGGGTCGCCATCGGCACTGTGCTGATCATGAACCCGGATGTGTTGCTGTTCGACGAACCCACCGCGGGCCTGGACCCGCGCACCGGCGAATGGCTCACCGGGCTGATCGCGGAACTGGCCGCCGCCGGCAAGACCATCGTGATGGCCACCCACGACCTCGACAACCTGGACCGGTTGGCCGATCGCTGCCTGGTCTTCACCGAGGAACACCGCATCATCGCAGACGGCACACCCGCCGAGATCCTGAGCCAACGGCAGCTCCTGCTCGACGTGAACCTCACCCATGCCAGAAGTCGGCTGCAGCCGACCTTTTTCCCCTGAGCTGCCCACCGTCCCGGCGGCACACTGACGATGCAGGTTGGCGGGCACGAAGCAGGGCCGGCGGGCACGAAACAGGCCGGCGGGCAACGGCTCCCAGCTTCGGTCCGCGGACAGGCCGGCTGATTACCGAACTCAGTCGGGCGGCGGCTGGATGACGGCGGCCCCCCGCCGGTACACCGCGCGGGTGAGCGGGACGCCCACCCGGTAGGCCAGATAGTCGTGCGACGGCGCGTCGAGAACATGCAGGTCGGCCCGGGCCCCGACCCGGACGACACCGACGTCGGTGCGGCGGAGCGCAGCGGCACCCCCGGCCGTCGCGGCGTACACGGCCTCCGCCGCGGTCAACCGGCAGAGCAGCACGCCGAGCGCGACCACCAGGTTCATCGATGACGTGTACGACGACCCCGGATTGCAGTTGGACGCCAACGCGATCCGCGCACCGGCGTCGGCCAGCGCCCGCGCCGGCGCCGGTGGTTGCCGGGTGGACAGGTCGCAGGCCGGCAGCAGGGTGGCGACCGTGCTGGAGCCGACGAGTGCCTCGATGTCACAGGGGGTCAGATGGGTGCAGTGGTCCACCGAGGCGGCACCGGTGTCCACCGCGATCAGCACGCCCTGGCCGGTCGACAGCTGGTTGCCGTGCACCCGCAGTCCAAGACCTTTTCGGAGCCCCGCGGCCAGCACCCGCCGGGTCTGCGCCTCGTCGAAGGCGCCGCTCTCGCAGAACACATCGATCCACCTCACGTACGGCGCCACGGCGTCCAGCATCGGCCCGCACACCAGGTCGACGTAGCCGTCCGGGTCCCTGGCGAATTCAGGCGGCACGACATGTGCGCCCAGGAAGGAGATCTCGTCGAACCCGGCGGCCTGTGCGGTGACCGCGGACCTGGCCTCGTCCGTCAGGGTGAGGCCGTACCCGGTCTTGGTTTCCATGCAGGTCGTGCCGCCGGCGATCATCTCCCGCCGGTGCCGGCGGGCGGTCGCCAGCAGTTCCGGGTTGCTGGCGGACCGGGTCGCGTCGACTGTCGCCTGCATCCCCCCTGCCCGGTAGCGCTCGCCCGCCATCCGCGCGGAGAACTCCGCCGCGCGGTTACCGGCGAAGACGAGGTGGGAGTGCGAATCCACCCAGCCGGGCAGCACGGCACGGCCGCCGAGATCAGCGGCCCGGTCCGCAGCCGGCGCGGCTGCGGCGGGTCCGACCCACGCGATGAGTTCGTCCTGGATCACCACGGCGGCGTCCGGCACGATGCCGAGCAGTCCGGGGCCGGCCGCGGGATCGTTCGTCACCAGTTCCGTGATGCCGTGCAACAGCGTCGTTGTACCCGGGGCGGCGATCGTCGCGCTCACCTCCAGGCCCGTTCGATGGCAGTGGCCAGCAGCGGCCCGGGATCTCCGTACGTGACATGGTTCCCCGATCGCACCCGGACCAATCCGCCGACCACCACGACGTCCACGTCCGCTGCGGAGGCACACATCACCAGCTGATCGAGATCGGCCCCGGCGGTCCGGGGGCTGTCCGTCCGGATCGCCACCAGGTCGGCGGGCCCGCCGACGGCGATCCGGCCGCCGGGCGAGCCGATCGCGGCGTGCGAGTCCTGTAGCGCGGCGGTCCACAGCGCGGCCGGCGGGAAGACCCCGCGCCGGCCGCCGGCCAGCCGTTCGCCGTACTCCAGGCCGCGTGCCTGGGCGAACGGATCGACGACCACCTGCTGGTCGCCGCCGAGTGACAGCCGTGCCCCGGCCTCCGCCAGCCGGGCCGTTGCGGGCAGCCCGTCGGCCAGGTCCGCCTCCGTCGTCGGGCAGATGACGGCGAAACAACTGGCCGCGCCGAGCAACTCGATGTCGGTGTCGGTGAGATGGGTCGCGTGCACGGCCGCGGTCCGCGGCCCGAGGGCTCCCGCATCCGCCAGCAGCTCGGTGGGGGTCCGACCGGTGGCGGCGATGGCATCGGCGTTCTCGGCGGGTTGTTCGGACAGGTGGACGTGCAGCACCCGGTCCCCCGCGGCCGTCGCAACCACCGGCAATGCGGCGACGGGCACCGCGCGCACCGAGTGAATCCCCACCCCGGTCCGCAGGTCGGCGGGCAACGCCGCCACCCGCTGCGCCCAGGCTTGCGCGGAACCATCCGAGAACCGCTGCTGGACCGCCGTCACAGGCAAGCCGAAACCACCTGCCAGGTAAGCGATGTCGATCAGTGTGACGGCCGGCCCGGCATTCGCCGCGGCGTCGGCGATGGCCAGCCCCATGGTGTTCGGGTCCGCGTAGCGGCCGCCGCCACGCTGGTGATGCAGGTAGTGGAACTCGCCGACGGCCGTGTACCCGGCACAGAGCAACTCCAGGTAGCCGGCAAAGGCCAACTCCCGCAGGGACTCCGGATCGAGCCGATCGGCGAGGGCGTACATCCGGTCCCGCCAGGTCCAGAAGGTGCCCGATCCGCCATGCGTCCGGCCGCGCAGGCCGCGGTGGAAGATGTGCGAGTGGGCGTCGGCGAAGCCGGGCACCACCAGCCCCGTGAGGTGTTCGACGGTTCGGTCACCGGCGGCTGATCCGGCGTTCGCGGTAGTTCCGGCAACGTCGCTGATCGAGGCGATTTTGCCTGCGGTGCAGATGATGTCGACATCGCGGCGGACCCGCCCGGCAATCCAGACAGCGTCGCAGCGGAAGATCACCTCGGGCCCTGCAGTTTCCTCGACGATGGCTGCGCCCGTCACCGGACCAGGTTTTCCAGCACGTCGGCGAGCGCGTCGACCCCCGCCAGGCAGTCGGCGGTGTCGGCGTACTCGTCGGGCGCGTGGGACACGCCGCTGGGGTTGCGGACGAAGAGCATCGCGGTCGGCACGTGGGCCGAGAAGACCCCGGCGTCGTGACCGGCGCCGGTCGGGATCACCGGCGCGGCCAGCAGTTCGGACAGCTGCAGACCCAGCACGGTGTCGAACGCGACGCGGTCGACCATCGACTCCCGTTGCACCATCACGGTGCAGCCCTCGGCCAGCGCCTCGTCCCGCACGGCGCCGACGACGGAGTCGACGATCTCGGCGGTGACGGCCGCCGATTCGTGCCGGACGTCCAACCAGAGCTGGACGGCGGAGGCGATCACGTTGGTACCGCCGGGAATCGGGGTGATCCGGCCGATCGTTGCCACCGCCCCGTCGTGTTCGGTGATCGCCCGCCGGGCGGCGAACACCGCGGCCGCCGCGGGGATCATCGGATCGCGACGGTCGGCGGGCCGGGTGGTGCCGGCATGATTGCCCTGGCCCTTGACGGTGATCCGCCACCGGCCGTGCGCGAGGATCTCCGAGCCGATCCCGACAACCGCGCTCGCATCTGCGCTCTGCAGCAGGCGGCCCTGCTCGACGTGCAGCTCGACGAACGCGCCGATGGAGGCCAGCCGGGCCGGGTCGGGGCCCAGTGTCGTCGGGTCGAGGCCGACCCGGCGGGCCGCGTCGGCGACCGAGGTCCCGTCCCCGTCGTGCAACCGCCGCACCTGATCGGCGTCAACGGCGCCGGTCAGCAGCCGAGAACCCATGCAGGGCAGACCGAATCGACCACCCTCCTCTTCCGCGAAGCAGGCCAGCGCCAGCGGCTTGGCCGGCGTCACCCCGCGCAGCCGCAACTCGTCCACCGCGAGCAACGCCGACACGACCCCGAGCGGCCCGTCGAACGCACCGCCGCCGGGCACCGAATCCAGGTGCGAGCCGGTCACCACCGCGTCCGTTCCGGGCTCGCCCCACCAGGCCCACACGTTGCCGTTCCGGTCGTTCTCGACCAGTAGTCCCCGGCGCTCGGCCTGTTCGGTGAACCATTGCCGCAGCAGCATGTCGGCGTCGTCGAACACGTGCCGCGAGTAGCCGCCGCGCAGGTGGTCCCGGCCCACACCGGCCAGATCCGACCAGGCGGCGGCGAACCTGCCGCCGTCCGCGGACGGCGCCCCGAACCTCATGCGTTGCCCTCCTGGGCTGCCGGGCCGTTCATCGGAATGGTCAGCTGGTTGGCGGCGGCAGCGGCCTCCGCCTCCGGGTAGCCGGCGTCCACGTGCCGGAGCACGCCCATCGCGGGATCGTTGGTCAGCACCCGTTCGACCTTCTGCGCCGCCAGCACGGTGCCGTCGGCCACCGTCACCTGACCGGCGTGGATGGACCGGCCGATGCCGACCCCGCCGCCGTGGTGGATGGACACCCAGCTGGCCCCCGACGCGGTGCTCACCAGGGCGTTCAGCAGCGGCCAGTCGGCGATTGCGTCGCTGCCGTCGGCCATCGCCTCGGTCTCCCGGAACGGGGAGGCCACCGAACCGGCGTCAAGATGGTCACGGCCGATCACCATGGGTGCGGACAGTTCACCGGAAGCCACCATGGCATTGAACTCCAAACCGGCCTTGTCCCGCTCGCCGGCGCCGAGCCAGCAGATCCGGGCCGGCAGCCCCTGGAAGGCGATGCGCTCCGGGGCGAGCCGCATCCAGCGCTGCAGGCTGTCGTTGTCGGGGAACAGCCGCTTGACCGCCTCGTCGGTGGCATGGATGTCGGCGGGGTCACCGGACAGCGCCACCCAGCGGAACGGGCCCCTGCCCTCGCAGAACAGCGGCCGGATGTAGGCGGGCACGAAGCCGGGGAAGTCGAAGGCCCGTGCGTACCCGCCGAGTTGCGCCTCGCCGCGGATCGAGTTCCCGTAGTCGAACACCTCGGCACCCGCGTCCTGGAACCCGACCATGGCCTCCACGTGCGCGGCCATCGAAGCGCGGGCCCGGTCGGTGAACTCCTCGGGCTTGGCGGCGGCGTAGTTGTGCCAGTCCTGCAGGCTCACCCCGATCGGCAGGTAGGCCAAGGGGTCGTGGGCGCTGGTCTGATCGGTGACGATGTCGATCTCGACGCCGCGCCGCAGCAATTCCGGCAGGACTTCGGCGGCGTTGCCGATGACGGCGATGGAGATGGCCCGGTGATTCTTCCTGGCGTCCAGGGCGAGCGCGATGCCGTGCTCCAGATCGTCCGCGATGACATCGAGATACCTGGTGGCCAGCCGCTTCCGGGCGCGGCTCGGGTCGCACTCGATGCACAGCACGGTGCCGCCGTTCATGGTGACGGCCAGCGGCTGCGCGCCGCCCATACCGCCGAGCCCGGCGGTGACGGTCAGCGTGCCGGCCAGCCCGGCGCCGCCGGTCCCGCCATTGTTCGCGCGCTGCGCGTTCAGCTTCTCGGCCACCGCGGAGAACGTCTCGTAGGTGCCCTGGACGATGCCCTGCGAGCCGATGTAGATCCACGAGCCGGCCGTCATCTGGCCGTACATCGTCAGACCCAAGTGCTCCAGGCGGCGGAACTCCGGCCAGGTCGCCCAGTCGCCGACCAGGTTGGAGTTCGCGATCAATACCCGGGGGGCCCATTCGTGAGTACGCAACACGCCGACCGGCTTGCCGGACTGCACGAGCAGGGTTTCGTCCTGCTCCAGCGTGGTCAGGGTGCGGCAGATTGCGTCGAAGCTGGCCCAGTTGCGGGCCGCCTTGCCGGTGCCGCCGTAGACGACCAGGTTGTCCGGGTCCTCGGCGACCTCGGGATCGAGGTTGTTGCAGAGCATCCGCAGTGGCGCCTCGGTGGACCAACTCTGGGCGGTGAGGGTGCTGCCGCGGGCGGCCCGGACGGGCCGCGGGCCGGAGACCGGACCCCTGGGTGCGGCGGACTGCGGCAGCGCGGTGTTCATCGGTTCTCCCTGATGTGCTGATCGGTGGCGTTGAAAGGGTGTGCTGCCGCTGCGCCCTCCGCCAGCGCGGTACCAGCGGCTGCGGTGATCGCGCCGGAGCCGAGCAGCTCGACGACGGCGTCGATCTCGAGGCCGAGGTGCCGGTCGGGACCTGGCCCGGCCACCCGGGTGCGGACGGCGGCCCGGACCGCGGCCGTCACCGGTCCGGGCCGCAGCGGCGCTCGCAGGTCCAATGCCCTTGCGGCGGTGAGGATCTCGATGGCGATGACCCGCCGCAGCCCGTCGACCGAGCGGCGCAGCTTGCGGCCCGCGTGCCAGCCCATCGAGACGTGGTCCTCCTGCATCGCCGATGACGGGATGGAATCCACCGACGCGGGCACCGCCAGCCGCTTCAGCTCGGAAACGATGCCCGCCTGGGTGTACTGGGCGATCATGTGGCCGGAGTCGACGCCGACCTCGTGCGCGAGGAACGGCGGCAGCCCCTGGGAGCGGGCGGCGTCCAGCATTCGATCGGTCCGCCGTTCGGCGATACCGGCGACGTCGGCCACCGAGATGGCCAGGAAGTCCAGCACGGCGGCGACCGGCGCGCCATGGAAGTTGCCGTTCGACTCCACCCTGCCGTCGGCCAGCACGACTGGATTGTCGATGGAGCTGGCCAGTTCCCGGTGCGCGATCAGCGTGGCGTACCCGACGGTGTCCCTGGCTGCGCCGTGCACGGCCGGCGAGCAGCGCAGCGAATACGCGTCCTGCACCCTGGTGTCCCTGTCGCCGGCGTGCGACGCGACGATCTCCGAGCCGGCCAGCGCCGCCGCGATCCGGGCCGCGCTGGCCGCCTGCCCGGTCTGCGGGCGCAGCTGCTGCAGGTCGGCGGCGAACACCCGGTCGGTGCCGAACAGCGCCTCCACCGACATCGCCGCGGCGAGATCAGCCGCATCCAGCAGGATCGTCAGATCCGACAGGGCGAGGACCAGCATGCCCAGCATGCCGTCGGTGCCGTTGATCAGCGCCAGGCCTTCCTTCTCGGCCAGGACGACCGGCGCGAGTCCGGCATCGGCCAGCGCCTGCCCGGCGGGCCGCCGTCGACCACGGTCGTCGATGACCTCCCCTTCGCCGATGAGCGCCAGTCCCACGGTGGCCAGCGGGGCGAGGTCCCCGGAACAACCCAGTGATCCGTATTCCGCGACGATCGGTGTGACGCCGGCACTGAGCATCGCGGCCAGCGCGGCCGCCGTCTGCGGTCGGATCCCCGTCCGGCCCCTGGCCAGGGTGGCGAGCCGGAGCAGCATCAACGCCCTGACCACCTCGCGTTCCACCGGTTCGCCGCTGCCTGCCGCGTGCGACCGGATCAGTGAGGTCTGCAGCGCGGCCCGGCGGTGCGGCGGGATGGACGTGCTGGCCAGCGCCCCGAATCCGGTCGAGATGCCGTAGTGCGGGCGCAGATCACCGGCAAGCTTCTCCACGATCGCCCGGCTCGTCGTCATCGCGGCGGTGGCTGCGGGATCCAGTTCGACCGATCGGCCGTGCCGTGCGACACCGACGATCTGGTCGAAGTCCAGCGGCGTTGTCCCGAGGCTGACCGGGGCGGGGTCGGCGAGCGCCGGGTGCTGCGCGGGCGGCGGGACCTGATCGTGAACTGTCACCGCTTCATTGGATGCCGTCCGGCTCCCCGCCGCGAGAGGGCAAGTCCCGGTTGTGTCCGGTATACCGGACACATGCGGGTGAGCGCGGAGGTTGCGGCGGGTGGCGCGATTGCCGGCGCGGCTCGAACGTCGCCGGCGAACCCCGCACCCGCCCTGCGCCGCGGGCTCGCGGTCCTTCGACTACTCGCGTCCAGGGCCACCCCGATCTCGGCCGGCGCCGTGGCCAGAGAACTCGGCCTCCCCCGGTCGACCACGTACGAGTTGCTCACCGAGCTCGCGAACGCCGGCCTCGCGGTGCACCTACCGGCCGAGCGGCGGTGGGGCCTCGGCCTGGTGGCGTTCGAGATCGGCTCCGCGTACCTACGCGGCGAGCCGCTGGAACGGGTCGGCCGGCCGGTGCTCGCCCGGCTGTGCGGTGCGACGGCGGGCACTGCGCATCTGGGCGTGCTGCACGGCGCGCAGACGCTGTATCTGGCGAAGGACAAGTCGCCGGCCGGCGGGCCGACGTTGGTCACCGAGGTCGGCGTCCGGCTGCCCGCCGCGCTCACCGCGACCGGGCTCTCGATCCTGGCGATGCTGCCGGCCGGGCAAGTGCGGGCGCTGTTCCCGGACGGCGCGGCGTTCGTCGATCGCACCGGCCGTGGCCCGGCGACGCTCCCGGCACTGCGCAAGGACCTGATCGCGGTGCGGCGGCGCGGCTGGGCGGTCGAGGACGGCCGGGTGTCGGCGGGAACGGCGTCGGTGGCGGCGCCCGTCTTCGACCACAACGGGGTCCCGATCGCAGCCGTCGGCGTGACGATCGGCCACCGCTGCTCCGGGCCGGACTCCGGCGGCTGCGGCCGGGACTTCGCCGAGTTGGCCGGCCCGGTGCGGGCCGCCGCCCGGGACGTCACCACGGCGATCGGCGGTCGCGAGCGGGGGTTGACCGCCGCCCAGGTTCGCTGATCCAACCCGCGCCGGGGCGCGCAAATCGGGCCGCAAACCACGTGTTCGATCAGCGAAGCGCCCAGGTTCGCTGATCCAACCCGCGCCGCGGCCCCGGTTCGCTGATCCAACCCGCGCCGGGGCCCCGGTTCGCTGATCCAACCCGCGCCGCGGCCCCGGTTCGCTGATCCAACCCGCGCCGCCGGGCGGAAATCGGCCGCAAACCACGAGTTCGATCAGCGAAGGCCCGGTTCGCGAAACGCCCTTCACCCGGGTAGGGGCGGCCGGCCGCGCCCTGGCGCCCGGCTCACCGCGCGCCCTGGCCCTGCGGGACGCCGCGCGCCCTGGCCCTGCGGGACGCCGCGCGCCCTGGCCCCGGGACCCACTGGGCCGGCACCGAGCGCGTCGCCCTCGGGCAGGGGTGGCGCGACTGCCGTCGGCAGGAGTGGCGCGGCTGCCTTCGGGCAGGGTGCTCCAGCTACTCGGCAACGCCCTCCGCTCGTGCTGCGGCCATCACCGCGTCGGCGACCATTCGGGCGAGACCGGGGGTGAACGGGTCGGGGACGATCCGCTCGGCGGCCGCCCGGCCGGGCACGGCGGCGCAGATCGCACCCGCGGCCGCGACCTTCATCCCCTCGGTGATCCGCTTGGCACCGCAGTCCAGGGCGCCCAGGAAGATGCCGGGGAAGGCAAGCACGTTGTTGATCTGGTTGGCGAAGTCGCTGCGGCCGGTGGCGACCACGGCCGCACCGTGCGCGATGGCCCGGACGGGGTGGATCTCCGGCGTGGGGTTGGCCAGCGCGAAGACGATCGGCTGCGGACCCATCGTGGCCACCAGGGACGGGTCAACACTGCCGCCGGACACCCCGATGAACACGTCGGCGCCGGCCAGCGCGTCGGCCAACCCGCCGGTGACGCCGCGTGGGTTGCTCAGCGCGGCCATCTCGACCTTCACCGGATGCATCCCGTCCCGACCGACGGACAGCACACCCTTGGAGTCGACCAGCACGAGGTCGCGAATGCCGGCGGCGAGCAGGATCTTCGCGCAGGCGATGCCGGCGGCGCCGGCCCCGGCGATCACGACCCGGAGGTCGACCATCACCCGCTGGATCACCGACGCCGCGTTCATCAGCGCGGCCAGCACCACCACGGCGGTGCCGTGCTGGTCGTCATGCATGACGGGAATGTGCAGCGCCTCGACCAGCCGCTGCTCGACCTCGAAGCACCGCGGCGCCGAGATGTCCTCCAGGTTGATGGCACCGAACGACGGCGCGATGGCCGTCACCGCGGCCACGATTTCGTCCGGGTCGGTGGTGCTCAACACAATCGGCACCGAGTCGAGCCCGGCGAACGCCTTCATCAGGGCGGACTTGCCCTCCATCACCGGCAACGACGCCTTCGGGCCGATGTCCCCCAGGCCCAGCACCGCGGTGCCGTCCGAGATGACCGCGACCACTCTGGACGCCCAGGTGTACTCCCGGGCAGCGCCCGGGTCGGCGGCGATCAGGCTGGACACCCCCGCGACTCCCGGCGTGTAGAGCATCGACAGGTCCCGCCGGTCCAGCAGTGGCGCACGCAACCCGACGGTCAGCTTGCCGCCGCGGTGGGCGGCCAGCACGTCGTCGGGGGTGAAGCCGGCGGGCGGGATGGGCGCAACCGCCAGGGGCGCAGCCGCGGCTCCGGACAGGCTGGCGGTTGCAGTGGTGTCGCTGGCAACGAGCATGATCAACTCCGAGACTCGACGTGCAGGCGGGATCCCTGGCGTCGCGGCCTGCGCGGCTGAGCAGGGCTACGGCCAAACCCAGGGACGGGGGGAGCCGGCTACCGGCCGCGGATAGGCGGACAGCAGCGAAACGCTCCGTTCGGCAACGGCAGATCGGTCGAGGTGGGACATCGACTGCCGGGCCGCTGGGCCTGATCGGTCCATCGGGCACTTCTGGTGGTGCGGGGTGGTGCGGGTTGCGCTACATGATGCCGGATGACCGGCCGGAAATCCCAACCGCCGCCCTGATCGGGTGAGCCGTGTCGCGAACGCCGCGCCCGGCCGGCGGGTCGGACGGTCGTTGACCCGACCCGACAGCGCCGTCAGGTCTGTCCCGACCGGGCTTCGCGGGCACCGACCGCGATCGAGCCGCCCATTCGCCGGAGATCTCAGGTCGACGCCGGCGCCACCCCGGCCTGCTGCGCCAGCGCGTCGATCTGCCGAGCCAACTCCACGTCCTTGGCGGTGACGCCGGCCTCGGAGTGCGTGGAGAGCACGAACAGCACGTCCCGCCAGCGGATGTCGATGTCCGGGTGGTGGCCGGCAGCCTCGGCCGCCACCGCAACCAGGTCGACCAGCGCGATCGCCGCCGGGAAGTCCGGCGCGGTGTACCGGCAGCGCAGCGCCTGCGCGTCGCCGCCCCAGCCGGGCAGTGAGACAACGGTGTCGGCAATCTCGGTCGAGGTGAGCAGGTTCGTCATGCCGCTTACGCTGCCTGTCCCGGCACCGCCGGTCAAGCACGTCGTGCAGCGCGGCGCGACCCGTCGGCCGGGTCCGCGCCGCCCCGATAGGATCCGCGATCATGCAGGTTCGCGAACTTCTGGTGCCAGGGGCGTTCGAATTCACGCCCGTCCAGCACGGTGACGACCGGGGCCTGTTCCTCGAGTGGTTCAAGATCGAGAAGCTGCAAGAGGCCGTCGGCCACCAGTTGACGCTCGCCCAGGCGAACCTCTCGGTGTCCAGGGCCGCGACCCTGCGCGGCGTGCATTTCGCCGACGTGCCGCCCGGCCAGGCCAAATACGTCACCTGCCCGCGCGGCGCGGTCCTGGACTACATGGTCGACGTCCGGGTCGGATCGCCGACGTTCGGTGCCGTCGACGTGGTGCGGCTGGACTCCGAGCACCGGCGGGCGGTCTACCTCTCCGAAGGGCTCGGGCATGCCTTCCTGGCGCTGGAGGACCATTCCACGCTGACCTACCTGTGCTCGACCGGATACGCCCCGGGCCGCGAGCACGGGATCAACCCGGTCGATCCCGACCTCGGCCTGCCATTGCCCGATGGAGTCGACTTCCTGCTCTCGGACAAGGACGCCGCCGCCCCGACCCTGGCGCAGGCCGCCGAATCCGGTCTGCTGCCGACCTGGGACGCCTGCCGAGAGTATGTCGCCGGCCTCAGCTGAGTCATCGCATCGCTGCACGTGCCGAACTCACCACCCACTCGCGACAAGGCGGACAACAGATGGCCCACAGAATTGCGCTGATCAGGCACGGCCAGACCGAGTGGAGCAAGAGCGGCCAGCACACCTCCACCACTGACATCGACCTCACCGACGAGGGCGTGCACCAAGCGATGCAGATCCCGGAATTGCTGTGGGGCCTGGATCTGGCCCCCGCGCGGGTCTGGAGCAGCCCGCGGCTGCGTGCGCAGCGGACAGCGCGGCTGGCCGGGCTGCAGGTCACCTCGGTGGTGGACGACCTGGCGGAGTGGGCGTACGGCGACTACGAGGGGATCACCAGCAAGCAGATCCATGAAAAGAACCCGGGCTGGTCGGTCTTCACGGACGGCGCCCCCGGCGGCGAGTCGCCGGAGGATGTCGCCGCCCGCTGCGACCGGGTGCTGGCCAAGGCGAGGGAGAAGCTGCACAAGGGTGACATCGCGCTGTTCTGTCACGGGCACATCTCCCGGGTACTGGCCATACGCTGGGTCGGGCTGCCGGTGTCCTGCGGCGGGATGATCCTGATGAACCCGGCCGCGATCACCATCCTCGGCCACTATCACGACGCGCCATGCATCGAGCACGCCAACGTCGTGCCGTTCCGGCCACCGCAGGTCGCCACCCAGCTCGATGACGATGACGAGCCCGAGGACGCGGTACCGGCCGCGATCGGCGCTGCCGTCGGCGCCCCGGGCCGTGCCGGGTCGGGGCATGGCTGACCCGCGGATCAGGCCCATCGCGGCGAGCGATGTCCCTTCCGTCGTCGAACTGGTGTACGAGCTTGCCGACTACGAGCGGTTGCGCGAGGAATGCGCCCTGACTTCCGACCAACTCACCGCCGCGCTGTTCGGCCCGTCACCGGCGCTGTTCGGGTTGGTCGCCGAGCACAGCGGGTCGACCGGCGCCGGGGTGGTCGGCTACGCGCTGTACTTCCTGAACTTCTCGACCTGGGAGGGCGTGCACGGGATCTACCTCGAGGACCTGTACGTGCGGCCGGACCAGCGCGGGTGGGGCCTGGGGAAGGCGCTCCTGACGGCCCTGGCCGGCATCGCGGCAGACCGCGGGTACGCCAGGGTGGAGTGGTCGGTGTTGGACTGGAACGCGCCGTCGATCGCCTTCTACGAGGCGCTGGGCGCCGTCGCGATGGACGGCTGGACGGTCTTCCGGCTCACCGGTCCGGCTCTGAGAACGGCAGCGGGAACCGGTTGATCCACGCCGTCGCCGGCTTGCTGACCAGCAGGTACCCGGTGAGACCCGCCAGTGCGATCACCGCGATCCCCCAGCTGATCTGACCGCTGGGCGCGATCAGCCAGACGCCGATCGCCAGGAGCACCAGCTGCACGACCAGGCATGGGGTCCGCCCCCACCGGCGGCCCCGCAGCAGCGCGTTGGCGCAGGCGGCCAGCGCCAGCGCGAGGACGACGTAGTACGCGGTCTGCGCGAAGGTCCGGCCGATCGCGATGTTCTCGTTCAACCCGGAGACCAGCGTGCTGCCGGCCAGCACCAGCAGGCCGACCGCCTGCAACAGCCCCAGCACGCCGGCGATCACCACCGGGCGGGGCGGGGGGATGCTGATCGGCGGTGGATCGGCTGGCATGCTCACGACGTTCACGCTACCGATCCGGCCGGTGCAAGCCGGACGAGTGCGGGCGGGGTTACCCCGCGGGCACGTAGGCTGCCCGACGATGCGCGCACTACTGATCGTGAACCCGCACGCGACCTCGACGAACGAGCGACGTCGCGACCTGCTCGCGCACGCCCTGGCCGGCGAGCTGTCCCTCCAGGTGGCGCGGACGGAGGGCCGCGGTCACGCCGCGCACCTGGCCGCCGCCGCCGCGGACAGCGGGGTCGACGTCGTGGTGGTGCACGGCGGCGACGGCACCGTCAACGAGGTGGTGAACGGCCTGATGTACCGCGGGATCCGGCACGACACCCCGCTGCTGGCTGTCGTCCCGGGTGGGTCGACGAACGTTTTCGCCAGGGCGCTCGGCATCGATTCCGATCCCACGGTGGCGACCGAGCAGATCCTCGAGGCGCTGACCGCCGGTCGGACCAGGACCGTCTCCCTCGGCCGGGCTGGTGAGCGGTACTTCACCTTCAACGCCGGGCTGGGTCTGGACGCCGAAGCGGTGCACGCGGTGGAGAAACGGCGACACTCCGGCAGCGCGATCTCCAACGCGATGCACGTCCGGATGACGATCGCCCGGTACTTCCGCTCGGACCGCCGGCACCCGCGACTGACCCTGGAACTGCCCGGCCGGGACCCCGTCACCGGCGTTCACCTGGTGTTTGTCTCCAACGTGGATCCCTGGACGTACTTCGGCAACCGGCCGGTGCGCACCAATCCGGGCACCTCGCCGTCCACCGGCCTCGGTGTCTTCGCCCTCACCAGCATGGCCGTACCGACCGCGCTGCGGGCGACCGGCGAGATCCTCGCCGGCCGATCCGGGCGTTCGAAGACGATCATCCGGGCCTTCGACGAGCCCTGGGCGAGAGTCCGGTGCAGCGAGCCGGTGGACATGCAAGCCGATGGCGACTATCTGGGAACAAAGACGGAGATGGAATTCACCTCTGTTCCGAACGCCCTGCGGTTAGTACTCTGAACTGCCGACCAATCGATGAGCGGCGAGCAGTGTGGCTAGCACAGGTCACGGCCAGCGGTCGGAAGGCGACCCAAGTGTTGTTAGCCAGGTCAAGTGACCTGTCTGGCATTTTGCTGCTGACTCTGGTCTGAATCGTGGTGACCAGGCATCATGGTGGCGGGGGAGGCGAACGCCACGCCCGACGTGACGTCGGCAACCCTGTCGTGACAAACCCTTGACACACCTGTCTCATGTGAAACCATTCACAAGGCCGTGCGGTGACTACCGCGACTGCGACCTCCGATACCCAGCCGGAACACGAAGCCGGCGATGCACCGAGGAGTACACACCAATGGACTGGCGTCACCGCGCGATCTGCCGCGACGAAGACCCCGAACTCTTTTTTCCCGTCGGTAACTCCGGCCCTGCCCTGCTGCAAATCGCGGAGGCCAAGGCCGTCTGCCAGCGTTGCCCGGTGACGAGCGAGTGCCTGAGCTGGGCGTTGGAGACCGGACAGGACGCCGGCGTGTGGGGCGCGATGAGCGAGGACGAACGCCGTTCCCTCAAGCGTCGGCGCGCCCGCGCACGGGCCAGGAGCCTGTAAACGCCGCGCTGACCGCGGGTCTGGACCCGATTCGGAATTCGACGGGATTTCGTCCTGGTTCAGGTGCGTCCGCGTAGCGGCACCAGGATCTGCACCGACGTGCCCGGCTCGTCCTGCCGGTGGCACATGTTGATCGTCCCGAGCAATTCGGCCTCGACCAGCGTCCGAACGATCTGCAGGCCCAGGCCGGCGGCGTTCTCTACGGAGAACCCCTCCGGCAGACCGATCCCGTCGTCGGAGACGACGATGTCCAGCTGCTTCGCCGACCGTTCGACCGTGATGGTGACCTGCCCGCCGGGGGACTCCGGGACGAAGGCGTGTTGCAGAGCATTCTGCACGACCTCGGCGAGCACCATCACCAGCGGCGTTGCCAGCTCGGCGCCGAGGATGCCGAACGTCCCGATCCGGCGTACTCGGGCGGACGTCTCGGCGGCCGCCACGTCGCCGATCATCGGCACCAACCGGTCGACGATCTGGTCGAGGTCCACCCGGTCGTCCGGCGAGGTGGACAGCGTCTCGTGCACCATCGCGATCGACGCCACCCGGCGCACCGATTCGCTCAGCGCTTGCTGGACGGACGGGTCGGCCGACCGGCGGGCCTGCATCCGCAGCAGCGCCGCAACGGTCTGCAGGTTGTTCTTCACCCGGTGGTGGATCTCCCGGATGGTGGCGTCCTTGGACAGCAGCGCCCGGTCCCGGCGGCGGACCTCGGTGACATCCCGGACCAGCACCAATGCCCCCGAAGGCCGGCCATGTGGACGCAGTGGCAGCGCGCGGAACAGCACGGTGGCGGCCTTGGCCTCGACCTCCATCCGCAGGCTCGCGCTGCCGTGCACGGCGCCGCAGATCCGGTTGACCAACTCGGTCCCGTCGAACGGGTCGTCGATCAGCGGACGGGTCAGGCCGGCCAGATCCTGCCCGAGCACCTCGCCGTTGTAGGCCAACCGGTGGTAGGCGGACAGTGCGTTGGGGCTGACGTACACGACCTTGCCGTCGGCGTCCAGCCGCAATAGACCGTCGCCGGCGCGCGGACCGGTGTGCATCTCGCCAGGGTGGTCGTGCGGCGGGAAGGTGCCGTCGGAGACCATCTGGAACAGGTCGTCCGCGGCGTCGACGTACGCGGTCTCCAGCGGGCTGCCCTCCCGGCCGACCATGCTGCTGGTGTCCCGCTCGATGACCGCGATGACCTCGTCGAGATAGCGAACCGGGATGACCTCCCGGCGGATCCAGCTGCCCAGCGCGTCGAACGGGGGTTCCTCCGACATCACCCGCTCCTCCTCCCAGGCATGCCGTAACAGCGGGAAGTCGGAGAACGTGACGGTTGCCGAGACCCGGTCGTCGACGAAGGCGGTCACCCCGGTGGTCGGGCGCGCCTGGGCGGCGCAGACCAGCTGGTCGGGCGCCGTGGGCACCCACAGCAGCAGGTCCGAGAACGACAGGTCGGCCAACAGCTGCCACTCCGAGACGACCGCCTGCAGGTGCGCAACCGCCGACCCGGACAGGGTGGAGTGCTCGGCGAGCACATCGGACAACGTCGACATGGTGAGGCGGATCCAGGGGTGGGGCGTGGGCGGCCGGTGGAGTGTTCGCGGTCCCGGGCGTTCGCGATTGCTCGAGCGGGCCGGCGCCGGTCGTTCAGCGGCCGGTCGTTCCGCCGCCGTTGGTTTTGGCGCCGCGATCAGCAGCCGGGACCGGCGATCAGGAGATCTCGGCGATCAGGTCGCCCTCCTGCACGAGCCCACCTTCCTGCACGGCGAGCTTGGAGACGGTGCCGTCGAACTCGGCGAGCACCGGGATCTCCATCTTCATCGATTCCAGGATGACCAGGGTGTCCCCGTCGACGACGGCATCGCCCTCGGCAACCAGCACCTTGAAGACGTTGGCCACCATCTCGGCGCGGACTTCTTCGGCCATGCCGTTCCTCTCCTTGCGGTTGCGGGGCGCGATGTCGTGCCCGCCCCGACCGGCCGGTTGCCGGTTCGGGGGCTGGATGCCATCCTTCCATCCCGCCGGAGCGCCGCGGCACACCTGGCGCAGGGTGGGTGGCCGGCCAGCGGTGGTCCGCGATCGGCCGGCGTTCGGCCGATGATCCGCGACGACCGGCAGGCCAAGGCGCCGCGACATGGCAAAATAAGTCGAACGCCGCACCGCCCGGTGCCGGTGGCAGGAATCCAAGAGCATCGCGCAGGGGGCGACCGCTGCCGCGAGTTCAGCATCGGAGTACCCCATGAGCAAGCGCGGTCGCAAGAAGAGGTCTCGCAAGAAGAACAGTGCCAACCATGGCAACCGTCCCAATTCCTGACGGTTGTTCGCTGGTCCCGGTAGTCCCCTCGGCCATGCCGTAGGGGGCTACCTGCTTTCTGCGCCCTGCTTTCTCCGTTCTGCTTTCTCGGTCCTGCTTGTCCGTCGGGGGTGGCGGCTCCGCTCAGCGGTCAGCTCAGAAGTTCCCGAATGTCGGTCGCGGTGAGCGCCGTTGATTGCGCCGACCCGGATTCCATCACGCTGCTGAACAGTTTCGCCTTCGTTGCTTTCAGAGCCATCACCTTCTCCTCGATGGTGTCCTTGGCCACCAGCCGGTAGACCATGACGTTCCTGGTCTGTCCGATCCGATGGATCCGGTCGACGGCCTGCGCCTCGGTGGCCGGGTTCCACCACGGGTCGAGCAGGATGCAGTAGTCGGCCTCGGTGAGGTTGAGCCCGACGCCGCCGGCCTTGAGGCTGATCAGAAAGACCGGCGCCGTTCCGGACTTGAATTCGGCCAGCACGGCCGGGCGATGACGGGTTTTCCCGTCGAGATAGCAGTAGTCGACGCCGGCGGCGTCCATCCGCTGCCGGACCTTGTCGAGGAATCCGGTGAACTGGCTGAAGATCAAGGTGCGGTGACCCTCGGCGACGACGTCGGCCACTTGTTCCATCAGCGCGTCCAGCTTGGTCGACGGGATCTTGGCGTACTTGGGGTCCACCAGGCCGGCATCCAGGCTCAGCTGCCGCAGCAGGGTCAGGGACCGCAGGATCGCGAACCGATTGCGCTTCATGTCATCGATCAGGCCCAGAACCTTCTGCCGTTCGCGCTGCAGGTGCGTCTGATAGACCTTGCGGTGCGCAGGATTCAGCTCCAGTTCGATGACCTGTTCCTGCTTGGCCGGCAGATCCTTGACCACCTGTTCCTTGGTGCGCCGGAGCATCAGCGGCCTGATCCGCCGACGCAGCTGCGCCAGCCGATCGGAGTCGCCGTCCTTTTCGATCGGGCCCTGGTAGTACTCCTTGAATCGTGCCGACTGGGCGAACAGACCGGGAGCGGTCACCGAGAACAGCGACCACAGCTCCAGCAGATTGTTCTCCATCGGGGTGCCGGTGATCGCCAGTTTGAACGGCGCCGACAGTTTCTTGGCGCAGTGGTAGCCCTTGGACAGGTGGTTCTTGATGAACTGCGCCTCATCCAGGATGAGCCCCGACCATTGCCGATCGGAATACTCGTCGTAGTCCAGCCGGAACAGGGCGTACGAGGTGATGACGAGGTCCGCGCCGTTGACGACCCCCGCCAGGTCGAGTCCACTGCGGGTCAGGGTTTCGGTGATCGCAACCACCCGCAGTCCAGGGGCGAACCTGGCACATTCCGCGGCCCAGTTGCCGACCACGCTGGTCGGCGCCACCACCAGGAACGGCTCCGCATCAGGCTTCTCGGCGCGCGCATGGCACACCAGCGCCAGGGTCTGCACGGTCTTGCCCAGCCCCATGTCGTCCGCCAGCACGCCGCCGAGGTCATGGTCGAACAGGAACGTGAGCCAGTTGAAGCCCGTTTGCTGATACGGCCGCAGGGTTGCTTTCAGGGTTTCCGGTATCGGCCGGTCGATGATCTGATCGCCCGCCAGCAGCCCGCCGACCGACTTTTTCCAGGCCGCCGCCTGCCTTTTCACCACGCCCAGGTCAACCAGCTCCTGCCAGAGCGATGCCTGGTACCGGTTGATCTTGAGTGACCGGCCGGGCACATCCTCGAGTGCGCGCGCCTCCTCGATCAGCCGGCGCAGGGTGAGGAACGGCTCGCAATTCAGCGGGAAATAGGTCCCGCTGGGCAGGATCATGCACTCGTCGGCCGCGGCCAACGCGAGGAACAACCCGTTGAACGGAACTTTTTCGTTCTCGATCGTCACGGTAATGCCGAGCTCGAACCAATCCCGGTCGTCTGCTTTCTGGGAATTCGAGATCGAGATGACGGGTTCCTCGACCGCTTCGCGGAACGACAGCTCGTTGATCACGGTCAGGTCCAGCCCGGGCAGGTCCCGCAGCCGCGGCAACGTCTCGCCGAAGAACGCGACGGCGTCCAACCCACCGAGCGTCACCGATGGCAGCAGCCGTGGGCCGAGGTGGCTCGGCGCCGTCAACCTCGCACCCTCTCCCTCGGTGAACGAGAGCGATTCCAGCACAGCACGTTCGGCGTCCCGGTCCCGGGCCAGTGAATCAGCGCCGGATGGCCACAGGGACAGCGTGGTCGTCGTTTCGCCGAGCGGATACAGCCATTCCCATTCGACGTCGACCCGGTGGCCGGGGAGTCCGGTCACGGTCAGCGAGAGCCTCGGCGGCTTCGGTTCGGGGATATCGAACGAACCGTCCCGGGATACCGTCGGAACCCGGCGCGCGAGCAGCGGCAGAAATTCCCGCACGAATGTTTCTTCGTCAGGGCGCGGAATCTGAATCGGCGGCCCGGTCAGCAGATTGCGCAATTCCGCGGTGAGCGGCTGGGTGGAGCGGACCAGGGTCAGGCCGGAATTGTTCAGGTCCGTTGCGGGACCGTTCGGCCAGAGGGCGACACCATGGAGCGGGGTGCCGAGCAGGGCGAAATTCACCGGTCCCGCCGGGTCGCCGTCGACGGCGATCGATGGTCCCACCACCAGCTGCCCGTCGACGCGGCCGACATCGAGGGAGATCTCGCCCTGGCCATTCGACAGCGTGACCGGACGCTGATCCCGACCCGACTGGACGAGCGCGACGCCGACGTTCCTGGTCTCGGCCAGCAGGTCCCAGATGCGCGGGCTGTTCAGGTCCTCGAGGTAGATGAACGTTTCGTTGTACCCGTAGTACCGGCCGGCCCTGGAGGCTGAGTCGACGGCGGTGATCTCTCGGAGCAGCTGAAGGTGGTCGGCACGGGGCGGCCGGCGCTGGTGGTTGTACGAGCCGAGCCTGTCCCAGGAAATTCCGGTGCGGATCCAGTTGCCCTTGGCGCCCACCATCACCGGACGAAGGCCCACCCGCACCGGCGTCGAGCCGGTTTGACCCCCGCGGGCGCCAGCGCGACCCGCCACGACCAGCTCGATCTGCAGGCCCAGCTCCGCGCCGTCAGCGTCCGACGCTGCCGTCCGATCGTCGTCGAGCAGTGCGGACAGGGTGCGTTTCCAGGGTGCCGGTTGCGGGAGAACGGCACGTACCGGGCGCTGCGAGGCGCCCAGCAGGGAGATCAGATCGTCCTGTTGAGGTTCATTTCCGTCCCGGAACGCCATGATCGCGAGCGCGAAGACGTGCTTGCAGTTGGTGGTCATCGGGCAGCTGCAGACACCGGCCAGCGCGGTCACCACCCCGGACGGCGCCTGGGTGAGGCGGACCACGCAGGTGTAGATGTTGCGGCGGGACCCCGTCACCCGCCCGCGGAATCGGTCGGAACCTTCGAGCGGGACGAGCTCCACCACCGCGCCGTTATCGGCGTATTGGAGGGCCCGGCCGTAGGTCGTCTTGTCGGTCAACCGAGACAAGCTCAGTTCGGCGATTCTCTCAGGATCTCGGCCTGCGAAGGCCGTGCGCGGGTCGAGGAACGGTGCGGCGGTCATGAGTCGGACGGCTCCGTGGGTGTCGTCGGTCGGCGGACGTCAGCAATGACGCTACTGAGTTCAGCGCCGGACCGGCCGAGGCGCACCGGGCCGGGCGGTGTGGCGTTCGGATGATTCGCCGCTGTCGCGGCGTCGGTGTCCATGGGTGGATCCCAGCACCCGGCACCGACAGTCGGTTCCAGAGACGACCGAGCCACCCCAGCGCTGGTCAGTTGCAGGTCCCGGCGGTGCCAACCCGCCCACCAGATGTTGTGACGTCGGTTCAGGCCCGCCAAGCCGATGTTCTACGGTCACCAGGCATGGCCGGGCAGCGGCCGTGTTGATGTCAACCGACGACCTCGAGTCGCTTCACGAGACGCTGTACTGGTTGTCCAAGCCGGGCACGCGAGAATCGGTTGCCGCGGCCGAACGGGAGTACGACGCAGGTGAGACGGTCAGCGGAGCCTCCGTTCGTGCCGAGTTCGGGCTGCCAACGGAATGACGCCGGCCGGCCACTATCGCATCGAACTGGCCAGCGAAGCGCGTCACGACCTGCACCGACTGCCGAGCAAAGTTGCGACCACGATCATCGAGTTCATCACCGGGGCCCTCGCCGGCACTTCCGCACGGGTGAGCCAGTCCCTGACAAACGAACTTGCCGCCTACCGTTCCGCGCGACGGGGCGACTACCGCGTCCTGATCCGCGTCGACGAGGCGGCCCACACGGTGCTGGTCGTGCGGATCGACCACCGTGCGAACGAGTACCGGCCGCGCTGATCAGACTGGAGGCGCCAAGGCACACCGGCCGCCGAGCGCGCAAGCCGACCTGCGCAGGAGCACCCGGCCGCTGACAGTGACACATTCCTGCTGCCCGGGCCACCCGTTCTCATCTCGTGGAGCCCGACACCTGACGATCGTCCAGCGCGGCACCTGCCCGCGAGATTCCCTCGTTGTAGGCGATGCTGTCCACGAAGAACTCCAGATAGCAGTACCCCGAGTCGTTTTCGACGGGGTGCCAACGCGCCTGTCCGTCGGCCCCGATCCGGCGGTCGCCGAAAAGGCGGTACCCGCCGATCGGGGTCGACCACCGCTGCGGGGTGAAGCTCTTGCCGTCGGCCGAGGCGCGGGTGCGGTCGTCGGAGACGAAGTCGACCAGTTCGTCGGCGTCGTTGAAGGTCAGCTCGGCGGTGACAGTCTGCGCGCCGTTGGTGAAGCTGCCCCGGACGTGCCGCTCGTCAAGGACCTGCCAGCTGATCGGGGCG
>Ga0208588_1000034_pt1 | contig 39384 bp, 35 predicted proteins | sample NGESurshal092012_8_FD_184483 | JGI IMG/M metagenome (GOLD analysis project Ga0208588, IMG submission 184483) | Arctic peat soil microbial communities from Barrow, Alaska - NGEE Surface sample 415-3 shallow-092012 (SPAdes) | ecosystem: Environmental > Terrestrial > Soil > Wetlands > Peat ...
CGACGTCGAGGGTGTTGCCGCACCCGGTGGTGTCGACGTAGGAGCCGCTGTGCGGCGCCAGCTTGTAGTGGTCGCGCTCCCCGAGCCCGCGGAACATCAGCGACGGTCCGTCCGGCCCGCCCTCGGCCGTGTGGTTGTAGACGACGTCGAGGATCACCTCGAGGCCGGCCGCGTGGAGCCCCTTGACCATCTGCTTGAACTCGTCGACCTGGCCGCCGGGTGTCGTCGCCGCGGCGTAGGCGCCGTGGGGGGCGAAGAAGCCGAGGGTGCTGTAGCCCCAGTAGTTCGTGACGCCGCGGTCGGCGAGCTGCGGCTCGGTCACGGCCTGGTGCACAGGGAGCAGCTCGACAGCCGTGACGCCGATCGAGAGCAGGTGCTCCACGGCCGCCGGGTGCGCCAGCCCGGCGTAGGTGCCACGCAGCTCGGTCGGGACCGACGGGTGCTTCGCGGTGAAACCCTTGACGTGCATCTCGTAGACGACCGTCTCGCCCCACGAGGTGGCGGGCGGGACGTCGTCGCCCCAGTCGAAGCTGTCGGACACGACGACGCCGCGGGGGACCAGCCCCGCGGTGTCGCGCGGGTCCGGGACCCCGCCGTCGGCGGGGGAGCCGGGACGCAGCGCGTCGGACCACGTCACACCGCCGTCGATCGCTCGCGCGTAGGGGTCGACGAGCAGCTTGGCCGGGTTGAAGCGCAACCCGTACTCCGGCATCCACGGCCCGTGGGCCCGGAGGCCGTAGCGAGTGCCGAGCTCCACGCCGCGGATGAAGCCGTGGTGGACGCCGTGGCTGCGCGCCTCGAGCGGGACGCGGACCTCCTCGTCGTCGATCCAGAGGCACGCCTCGAGCCGGTCGGCGCTCGGCGCACGCACGGCGACGTTGAGGCCTTCGGGCGTCCAGGTGGCGCCCAGCGGCGACGGAGCTCCGGGCGGGCGCACGACCGAGTCGTACGCCGGTCCGTCGGGTGGCGTCGCCATGCGGTCGGTCCCCTCCTCGGTCGCCGTCCCGGGCGGGAGGCCGGAGGACAGTCTGCCCCCAACCGGCGCAACGCTCATGGCGGGCTGCCCCGTGCCCGCGACGGGTCGCCGTTAGGCTCCGAGCGCGGCTCCGAGGGGAGCCCTGTGCCGGGAGGTCATCGTGAGCGAGTTCGTCGAGTTCGAGGTCCAGGACGGTGTCGGCACGATCAGGCTGGCCCGGCCCCCGATGAACGCGCTGTCCGCCCAGGTGCAGCAGGAGATCCGGGGCGCCGCGCACGAGGCCACGACCCGCCAGGACGTCCGCGCCGTCGTCGTCTACGGCGGCCCGAAGGTCTTCGCGGCGGGCGCCGACGTCAAGGAGATGGTCGCCTGGTCCTACCAGGAGATGGTCGACCGCTCCGCCGCGTTGCAGGCGTCGTTCACCGCTGTGGCCCGCATCCCGAAGCCGACGATCGCCGCCATCACCGGCTACGCCCTCGGCGGAGGCTGCGAGCTCGCGCTCTGCTGCGACCTGCGGGTGGCCGGCGACAACGCACGGCTCGGGCAGCCGGAGATCCTGCTCGGCATCATCCCGGGCGCCGGAGGCACGCAGCGGCTCACCCGGCTCGTCGGGCCGTCGCGGGCCAAGGAGCTCATCTTCACCGGCCGGTTCGTCGACGCCGAGGAGGCGCTGCGGATCGGGCTCGTCGACCGGGTCGTCGCGCCCGACGACGTCTACGCGGAGGCCTTCGCCCTCGCACGGGCGCTCGCCGACGGTCCGGCGTACGCGCTGCGCGCCGCCAAGGAGGCGATCGACCGTGGGCTCGAGGTCGACCTCGACACGGGCCTCGAGATCGAGCGGGTCCAGTTCGCGGCCCTGTTCGCCACGCAGGACCGGATGATCGGCATGCACTCGTTCATCGAGCACGGCCCGGGCAAGGCGGAGTTCGTCAACCGCTGACCGTCGTCCTGCGTGACACACTCCCGCCATGACGACCGAGCAGGTGGCTGAGGCCGCCCACCCGACTGCGGAGCAGGTCGCGGCCGCCCGGCGCGACCCCAAGCTCGCGAACGTGCTCTACCACGACTGGGAAGCCACGACCTACGACGAGAAGTGGGGGATCTCGTACGACGAGCGCTGCATCGACTACGCGCGCGGGCGCTTCGCCCACGTGGCGGGCACGGACGGCTGGCCCTACGCCACCGCGCTCGAGCTCGGCTGCGGGACGGGTTTCTTCCTGCTCAACCTCAAGCAGGCCGGCGTGCTCGACGAGGGCCACGTCACCGACCTCTCGCCCGGGATGGTCGAGGTGGCGGTGCGCAACGGGCGCGGCCTCGGCTTCGAGGTGGAGGGCCGGGTCGCCGACGCCGAGTCGATCCCGTACGACGACGAGTCGTTCGACCTCGTCGTGGGCCACGCCGTCCTGCACCACATCCCGGACCTCGACCTCGCGATGCGCGAGGTCCTGCGGGTGCTCAAGCCGGGTGGCAGGTTCGTGTTCGCGGGCGAGCCGACGCAGAGGGGTGACTGGGTCGCTCGTCGGCTCTCGCGCGCGACGTGGGCGGCCGCGCGGTGGGCCACCCACCTGCCGCCGCTACGCGAGCGGTGGGCCCTGCCGGCGGCCGAGCTCGAGGAGTCCTCGCGCGCCGCGGCCCTCGAGGCGGTGGTCGACATCCACACGTTCGACCCCGACCGTCTCGCGGCGCTGTGCCTGCGCGCGGGGGCGGCCGACGTCCGGACGGTGACCGAGGAGCTCACGGCGTCCTGGTTCGGCTGGCCGGTGCGCACCTTCGAGGCGGCCGTGCGGCCGGGCATGCTCGGGTGGCGCTGGGCGACCTTCGCCTACAAGGGCTGGCTGCGGCTGTCGTGGGTGGACGAGAACGTCCTGTCGCGGGTCGTGCCGGACGAGCTGTTCTACAACGTGTGCGTCACTGGTACCAAGCCGCGGGGAACATCCGCGGGCTGACCAGCGCCGGGCGCTCGTCGGTGCCGGGGGCGTCGTCGGAGTCGGTCATCAGGTCGCCGATCGAGGCGAGCAGGTCGTCGAGGTCGGTGCCGATGTCGAGCGTGTGCGTCATGGCTCCATTCTCCGATGGCTGTATGACGCCCAGATGACATCCAGACGTGCCCTGCGTCACGCCGTGCGGGGCGTTCGTCACGCGAGGCGGCCGACGCTCACCTCCCGATCCGCGTCGATCCGCGGCCGCGCCGTACCCTGGCGCCGTGCTGCTCGAGGCCCTCGGATCCGCCGCGCGCTCCGTGCGCCGGCTGCCGCCGCGCGACCCGCGCCAGGCGAAGTACGTCACGGGCGACTCGCTGCGCTGGCTGTGGCGCAACCGCGCCTTCTCGCCCTGGTACCTGCTCCGCTACTGGCGACTGTTCTGGCTGCGGGTGCTGCGCCCGGACGTCGTCACCGAGGGGATGGTGTTCATCGGCCGGCGCGTGGAGCTCTTCGCCCGGACCGGCTATGCGCGGCTGGTGATCGGGCGCTGGGTGCACATCGGCGCGGAGAACCGGCTGCGCGCGCACGAGGGGACGCTGCGGGTGGGCGACAAGGCGATCTTCGGCCGCGACAACACGATCAACTGCTACCTCGACGTCGAGATCGGGGCCAAGACGATCATGGCCGACTGGGTCTACGTCTGCGACTTCGACCACGTCTACGACGACGTCCACGTGCCCATCAAGGACCAGGGCATCGTGAAGACGCCCGTGCGCATCGGGCCGGACTGCTGGATCGGCACGAAGGTGACCGTGCTGCGCGGGACGACGATCGGGCACGGGTGCGTGCTCGCGGCGCACGCGGTCGTGCGCGGCGACGTGCCGCCCATGTCGGTCGTCGGGGGAGTGCCGGGCAAGGTCCTCAAGGACCGCCGCGAGGTCTACCAGGCCAAGGCCGCGACGCGAGCCGCTCTGGAGGACATCGCCCGCAAGACGGCGCGTGCGGCGGCCGCACCGACCTCGTAGCGTCGCGTCGCGTCGTGCTCGACGTCGTCGCGCGCGCCGGGCCTTGACGCCAGAGCAAGCGTCAGGCTTCACTTACGTAAGTGAGGACTAACACACAGGCCCGGGTGCTCGACGCGCTGGGGGATCCGACCCGGCGCGCGATCCTCGAGCTGCTCCGCGAGAACGGGCCGCTCGCCGCGGGGGAGCTGGCCGCGGGCTTCGAGGTGAGCCGGCCGGCGGTGAGCCAGCACCTGGCGGTGCTGCGCGAGGCCGAGCTCGTCCGGGTCAGGCCCGAGGGCACCAGGCGGGTCTACTCCCTCGACCCCGCCGGCCTGGCGGCGCTGCACGGCTGGGTCGAGGCGTTCTGGAGCGTCGTGCTCACCGACTACGCCGACGAGGTGCGTCGGCGCTCGACACGCGCGAAGGGGTCGTCATGAGCGAGCAGCAGGCTGCGCCACCGGTGCTCGACCCGGTCGTCGTGACCGTCACCGTCCCGTCCGACGCCGCTCTGGCCTTCGAGGTCTTCACCGACGGCCTCGGGTCGTGGTGGCCGATGGCCGGCTTCTCGCTGGGAGCCGAGCGCATCACCGCGGTGGAGGTCGAGGGCCGGGTGGGCGGTCGCATCGACGAGGTCTGGGACGACGGCACGCGCCGCCAGTGGGCGGAGGTCCTCGTGTGGGACCCGCCGCGCGCGCTGGCCCTCGCGTGGAACCCGGGCGGCTACGAGATCGGGCGCGAGCCGACGCGGGTCGACGTCACCTTCACCGAGGACGGCGCGGGATCGACGTCGGTCCGGCTGGTGCACACGGGCTGGGAGGTCTGGGGGGCCGAGGCGCCGGAGACCCGGTCGGGCTACGACGGGGGCTGGGTCGAGGTGCTCGCCGGTTACGTCGCCCGCCTGGGCGGCTGAGGGCGCCGCCTACGATCGAGCCGTGACCCCGTCGACCACGCGTGGACCGGTGCTCGACGCCGAGGTTCCCGCCTACCTGGATGCCCTGGGGCTTCCCGGGCTGGCTGACGTGCACGTGCACTTCCTGCCCGAGCCGGTGCTGGCCAAGGTGTGGGGCTACTTCGACGACGCCGAGGCCCGCTACGGCATGGCCTGGCCCGTGGTCTACAAGGACGACGAGGCGACCCGCCTCGCGACCCTGCGCCGGCTGGGGGTCCGCGCGGTGCCGGCGCTGACCTACGCCCACAAGCCCGGCATGGCCGGGTGGCTCAACGAGTGGTCGCGGGAGTTCGCCGCCAGGGTCCCCGACGCCGTGCACTGCGCGACCCTGTACCCCGAGCACGGCGTGGCCGACTACGTCGCAGCGGCGGTCGACGACGGCGCCCGGCTGATGAAGGTGCACGTGGAGGTCGGAGGCTTCGCGCCGGACGACGACCGCCTCGACGGTGCGTGGGCCGTCCTCGCCGAGCGTCGGGTGCCGATCGTGATGCACTGCGGCTCGGCGCCCGTGCCCGGCGCGCACACGGGTCCCGCGGGGTTGCGCCGCTTGCTCGCGAAGCACCCCGACCTCACCGTGGTGGTGGCGCACCTCGGCATGCCCGAGTACGACGAGTTCGCCGACATCGTGGAGGCGCACGAGCGCGTGCACCTCGACACGACCATGGCGGCCACGGACTTCACGAACCGGTTCGCCCCGATACCGGCGTCGTACGTCGGTCGGCTGGCCCACCTGGGGCATCGCGTCGTCCTCGGATCGGACTTCCCGAACATCCCCTACGCCTACGCCCACCAGATCGAGGCGCTCGCCCGGCTCGGCCTCGGCGATGACTGGATGCGGGACATCCTGTGGCACAACGGTTCCCGGCTGCTCGGCCTCGAGCCGGACGGTGCTCGGTAGCACCGCGCAGCATGGTCGACGTAGGCGGGCCGCTCGGCGTGGCAGTCGTGCGGCCAGGTCCTTGCTCGCGGCTCACGCGCGGCCCCAGAGCTCCTGCGGATCGCGCCCGGGGCGGAAGCCGGTGGCCTCGGCCATCGCGACGGCCGCCGCGAAGCCGTGTGCGAGCAGGGACGGCTCGTGGGCGTCGCTGGCGAAGGTGATCGCGTCCCCGCCCACGTCGTGCCACCAGCGCAGCACCTCCACCGACAGCGGGATGCGGGTGTTCACCTCGAGCGCACGACCGGACCGTGCCAGAGCGCCGAGCACCGCCCGGTAGTCGTCCTCGAACGCGGTGACGTCGTACGCCGGTCCGCCCGTCGGCCAGTAGCGGACCGGGTAGTCGATGTGGGCGAGCACCTCGAAGCCGTCGAAGTCCTCGACCAGGCGCACCGTCTCGGCGAGGTAGTCCCGCACGACGTCCACGGGATCGAGGTCGAGGTAGCGGACGCTGTACTCGACGAAACCGCCGGAGGCCTCGACGGGTGCCGAGTGCACGGAGGCGAGCACGCGCTCGAAGCCTCCGCGGCGCAGGACGTCGCGGACCGGCGCCTCGTGGCGGTGCGGCTCGCCGAGCTCGACGCCCGAGCGGATGCGCAGCGAGGGGAACGACGCCCGGCAGCGCTCCAGCGAGTCGGCGTAGCCCTCGACGTCGAGCGGGGGCGGCGTGAGCCGGTCGCCGTGGACGAGCGGCGCCCACCGTGCCGGCAGGGTCACCCCGGGCGGCAGAACCCACGTGGTGACCTCGAAGTGCTCCGTGAAGGCGATGGAGGGCAGGCCGAGCTCCACCGCGCGGGCGCAGGTCAGCTCCATGGAGCCCGCGTCGGCGTCCCAGGACCACTGGCTGTGCACGTGGTCGTCGGCCGGCAGGGGTCGCGGGACGTGGTCGCCGGCGGCGGGGCTGCCGCCCGGTTCATCGCAGGAGGCGTGTTCTGTCACTGCCCCAGCATGGTGGGCGCAGGCAGGGAAGGGGACCGTGCCCCCACCCGGCGCAGACCGAGCCGGGTCAGGTCGCGTCGCGCAGCAGGTTGCCGTCGCGGACGGCCATGCGCAGCTCCGGGCGCGTGCCCTGCCCGGCGAGCAGCGCACGCTCCTCGCGGACCGCGCGCTCGTAGGCCGTCACGGTCGTCGCCGCAATCGCCGGCCACGCGTAGTCGCGGGAGAGCACCTCGCGCGCCTCGCGCACGACGCGTCGGGCCAGGACCTCGTCGCGGAGCATCGCTGTCACGGCGTCGGCGAGGGCCGGCGCGTCGAGCGCCGGGAAGGTCAGCCCTGTCTCGCCGTTCACCACGATCTCGGCCAGGCCGCCGGTGTCGGACGCGACGAGCGGCGTCCCGAGCGCGGCAGCCTCGAGCGCCACGAGCCCGAACGGCTCGTAGACCGACGGCACGACCACGACGTCGGCCGCCGCCGCCGCGGACCGAAGCCCGGCCTCGGTGCGCCACCCGGCGAAGTGCACCGACCTGGACACGCGCAGCCGGCGGGCGAGATCCTCCAGCGGCTCGAGCTGCGAGCCCCTTCCCACGACCACCAGCCGCAGCCCGGGGAACCTTCGACGCAGGCGCGGCATCGCCTCGACGAGGGTGTGCACGCCCTTCTCCCACTCCAGCCGGCCCGCGAACAGCACCATCGGGCCGTCGGCCGCGAGTTCGGTGCGCGCCGCGGCGACATCGTCGTCGGTCGTCGTCCACTCGCCGATGTCGATGCCGTTCGGGATGACGTCGACCTTGTCCGCCGGGAGCTCGAAGAGGCGCGTCACCTCCCAGCGCATGTGCTGCGAGCAGGTGATGACGCGTCGCGCCTCGAACGTCAACCACCACTCGGTCGTGTGGATCGCTGTGCTGAGGTCGTTGGGCAGCCAGCCCTGGTGGCGGCCCGCCTCGGTGGCGTGCATCGTGGCGACCAGGGCGACGCCGTACTCCTGGCGCAGCGCGGCCCCCGTGTGCGCGACGACCCAGTCGTGCGCGTGCAGGACGTCGGGGGTCCAGGTGCGACCCAGGCGCATGCCCGCACGGACGAAGGCGTGGTTGAGGGAGAGCACCCAGGCCAGCAGCTCGGACATCGGGATCGACGACGGGTCGTGCGGCACCCGCAGCACGCGCACGCCGCTGACCGTCTCGTCGAGCGCGACGGACGGGTCGCCCGGGTGCTGCGTGAGCACGACGACGTCGTGTCCCGCGGCAGCCTGCGTCTCGGCGAGCGCGTGCACGTGACGGCCGAGGCCTCCGTAGACGAGAGGCGGGTACTCCCAGGACAGGTGCAGGATCCGCATGTCAGCCACCCGCCGCAAGCAGACGGGCGTCGAGGTGGCCGAAGGGATGGTCCGTGCGCTGCAGGCGCATCGCGAGGGCGTGGGCGGCCGCACCATCGCCGCGCTCGACGAGGTCGGCGAGCAGACGTGCCTCGCGGTGGTGACGGTCGTGCCGGTCGTGGGCGTAGCCGGCCGCGGAGTCCTTCGTCACCATGAACGCCCAGTCGCTGGACAGCGCGAGCAGGGTGGAGCGCACGAGCTGGTCGCGGACCGGGTCGCGGTCCGGCGTTGCGACGGCGAGCACCTTCGACACGCGGTCGCGCAGCCGCTCGTTGTCGTCGACGAGGTCGGCCACGGCCTCGCCGTCCCACACCCGCCAGTCCTTGCCCGAGCCCCACGAGCCTGCGCCGAGCTCGCGCGCCTCGCCGACGTGCCCTGCCTCGACCGCTCCGTCGAGGGTGGTCACGCGCACACCCGCCTCGGGAAGCGCGCGCAGCACCGCCTCGAGCCACTGCGGACCCTCGTACCACCAGTGCCCGAACAGCTCCGTGTCGTACGCCGCGACCACGAGACCGGGGCGTCCCTCGCGCTGCTCGGCGAGGTCGACGAGCCGTCTGCGTACGACGTCGACGAAGTCCGCTGCGTCGTGGGCGACCGCCTCCGCGGCTCGGTGCGGGTCGTAGCGCGCCTTCTCCTGCGAGGGCGTCGTGGTGCCGGTGACCCGTGCCGGCCGGAAGCCCGAGACGTGGTCGAAGGTGTGGAAGTCGCGGTACCAGCGGCCGCCCGGGTAGCCCTTGCGCGGCGACCAGACCCGGTAGGTGACGTCGAGGTCGCGGGCGAATGCGAGCACGTCGCTGTCTCCGACCGGCACGGCCTCGGCCGTCGTCCCGCCCGCGCCCTGAAGGGTGGGGCCGTCGACGAGGAAGCGGCGCACGCCGAGGTCGGCGTAGTCCTGCTCGAGCCCGGGCCGATAGCCGCACTCGGGTGCCCAGATGCCCTCGGGGCGCGAGCCGAGCCGCAGGGCGGCGTCGTCGAGCCCCGTGCGCAGGGCGAACCGCAGCCACGGCTCGTCGAGCAGCGGCTGGAAGGGATGCGTGGCGGGACCGCCGAGCAGCTCGACGACGCCCGAGTCGACGAGCGGTCGCAGCACCGGCGACATTCCGCCGGACCACGGGCCGTCCAGCGCCTCGAGCGCGCGCTGCGACGCGACGAACTCACGCGAGCCGAGCTCACGCAGCGCCGGGTCGCGGTGGGTGGCGAGACCCTCGGCCCGCACCTGCCAGAAGCCGAGCCAGGTCTGCAGCTCGCGCCGGCAGTACGGGTCGTCGAGCTGGGCGGCCAGCACCGGCGTGAGGCCCAGCGTCAGCAGGTCCGTGCGGCCCTCGGAGGCGAGCCGTTCGAGCACGTCGATCACCGGGAGGTAGCTCGTGGCCCACGCCTGGTGCAGCCACTCCTCGCCGACGGGCCACGCGCCGTGGTGGGCGAGCCACGGGAGGTGGGTGTGCAGGACCAGGCAGAACGTGCCGACCGGCCGGTTCGTCGTCGTGCCGGTCACGGTGCCACCGCCACGGCCAGCAGGTCCTGCGCGCCGTCGGCGTCACCGACGACGAAGTCCTCGACGGTCACTGTCGCGACGAACTCCGCGAGCTGCCGTGCACGCAACTGGTGGTGCTCCCCTTTCCCGGCACCGGAGACAGCCGCACCACCAGTGGCCTCCGGCTCCAGGGCCGCGGCGACCTGGGCCTGGACGAGGCCGGTGCCCTGGGCGGCCTCCCACTCCGCGATGCGGGTGCCGTGGTGCAGACCGCGCACGTCGACGCCGGTGAGCTCGGCCTGCGCGAGCAGGTCGTGCAGCTGCTCGGCGTCGAGCTCCTCGACGTGGAAGGGGTTCGTCGGCTTCTCGCCACGGCGCAGACCGGGGGAGAAGACCGGCCGGTTGGGGGTGGTCACCACCAGCAGGCCGTCCGGCCGCAGGATCCTGGCGCAGTCGCGCAGGAACGCGCGAAGGTCCCAGAGGTGCTCCACGACCTGGAGGCTCACCAGCACGTCGGCAGAGGCATGCGCGAGCGGCATTGCGGCGAGGTTGGCCCGTGCCGTCGTCACGCCGGCGTACGTCGTGCCCGCGTGCGCCACGGATGCCGCGTCGTACTCGAGCGCCACGACGAGCCGCGCGCCGGCACCCCGCAGCAGGTCGGCGCCGTAGCCCTCGCCGCTGCCGGCCTCCACCACGACCGCGTCGCGCAGGCGCTGGGCGTGGCAGCGGACGATCCAGCGATAGGCCGCCTCGTGCCGCGCGAACCAGTACTCCTCACCGGGGACACCGGGCAGGGTGCGCTCGCCGGTCAGGGGGAGGGGGTGGCTCACGGCCAGGAGCCTAGGTGCCGTCGTGCACCGTTCCGCGGTCGCGCTCCCGGTTCCTGTCCGCGACCCGACACTCGCCGGGGGCCCGATCGTCGGTCCCCGGGGGGAGGATGGCCATGTGAGCCAACCGGAGTACGCCCGCGGCCCGCGTGCGCTGTGGGACGCCGAGGCGGCGACGTTCGACGACGAGCCGCACCACTCCCTCGTCGACCCGCTCATGCGCAGCGTCTGGTGGGACGTCCTGGAACCCGTCATGCCGCCGCCGCCCGCGCGGGTCGCGGACCTCGGCTGCGGAACGGGGTCGCTGTCGGTGCTGCTCGCCGAGCGCGGGCACTCGGTCGTCGGGGTCGACGTCTCGCCGCGCATGCTCGACCGCGCCCGGTCGAAGGCGGCGGCGATCGGTGTCGTGGCCACGTTCGTGGTCGGTGACGCAGCGGACCCGCCGATCAGCGACGTCGACGTCATCGTCACGCGACACGTCGTGTGGGCCCTCACCGACGTCCGCGTGGCGCTCGACCGCTGGTTCTCGCTGCTGTCGCCGGGCGGTCGCCTGGTGCTCGTGGAGGGTCGCTGGAGCACGGGTGCCGGCATCGAGTCCGCCGAGCTGGTCCCGCTCGTGGAGCGCCCTGGGGTCACGGTCGAGGTCACCGCGCTCGACGATCCCGCGCTGTGGGGCCACCCGCTCGTCGACTCCCGCTACGTCCTCGTCGCGAGCACCTGAACCCGGCCTGACACGATGGGGGCCGCGCCGAGGTCCACGACCGCGACGCGTCCTGTCCCCGAACGCAAAGCAGGCACCCGCGACCTCCGCACTCGAGATCGCCCACGCCTACATCGCGGCCCTGCGCGCGTCGCACGACCGGGTGACCTCCCTCGTGTCCGACCTCGACGTCGCCGGGATCGAGGCGCCGTCCTACGACAGCGAGTGGTCGATCGGTCAGGTGCTCTCGCACCTGGGCAGCCAGGCGCAGATCTTCGAGCTCTTCCTGGAGGCCGGGCTCGGTGAGCACCCGGTGCCGGGCAACGAGATCTTCCCGCCGATCTGGGACGTCTGGAACGCGAAGTCGCCGCTCGAGTCGCGTCAGGACTGCCTCGCGGCCTACGACGTCGAGGTCGCCAAGTACGAAGCGCTCGACGACGCCACGATCGAGGCGTTCCGCATCTCCATGTTCGGCATGGACCTCGATCTCACCGGGCTCCTGCGGATGCGGCTCGGCGAGCACGCCGTCCACGCCTGGGACATCGCCGTCGCGCTCGACCCGAGCGCCACCGTGCGGTCCGACGCCGTCGACCTGCTGCTCGACGGACTCGGGTCCACCGCCGCCCGGGGCGGCAAGCCCCAGGGCGAGTCCTTCAGCGTGCGCGTCGGCACGACCGAGCCCCAGCGCGACCTCGTCGTGGTCGTGGGCGACGCCGTGTCGATCGTGCCGGCCGAGGCCGACGACTCCTACGACGGCTCCGTCGACCTCCCGGCTGAGGCGTTCCTCCGTCTGGTGTACGGCCGCCTCGACCCCGACCACTCACCGGCGTACGCCGAGTCCGGCTCCCGCGGGGTCGCCGACCTGCGCTCGGTGTTCCCCGGCTTCTGACCAGGGGACCGCGGTGCCGACCCCCGGTCGACCCCCGGGTTACCCGCGGGTAACATGCGTTGTCGGAGCCTGGTAGGACCCGCTCGACGCCCGGGGAGCGCGCTCCAGCATGATGGACGGGCGAGCCATGTCGGTGTGGGGACGGATGTCCCACGAGCCAAGGAGGTCGGTCCCCGACCATGAAGATCGTCGTACTGGTGAAGCATGTCCCGGACGCTGCGAGCGACCGGTCATTCGCCGCTGATCTCACGGTGGACCGCGCTGCGGTCGACGGGCGCTTGTCCGAGCTGGACGAGTACGCCGTCGAGCAGGCGCTGCAGCTGGTGGAGAAGGCCGGCGAGGGCGAGATCACGTTCCTCACGATGGGGCCCGAGGTCGCCGGCGAGGCGCTGCGCAAGGCGCTGAGCATGGGTGGTGACGCGGGTGTCCACGTGGTCGACGACGGGCTGCACGGCTCGGACGCGCTGGCGACGAGCCTGGTGCTCGCCGAGGCGTTGAAGAAGCTGGAGTGGGACCTCGTGGTCTGCGGGATGTCCTCGACGGACGCGTGGATGGGCGTGGTGCCGACGATGCTCTCGGAGCGTCTGGGCGTCCCGGGGCTGACACTGGCCGGCGAGCTGTCGGTGGAGGGCACTACGGTGACGATCCGCCGTGACGGCGACGACGCCTCGACCACGGTGACGGGGTCGCTGCCGGCCGTGGTGAGCGTGACGGACCAGACCGGTGAGGCGCGTTACCCGTCGTTCAAGGGGATCATGGCGGCGAAGAAGAAGCCGGTGACGACCTGGACGCTGGCCGATCTCGGGATCGACGCCGCCTCGGTGGGTCTGGGCGGGGCGTGGTCCGCGGTCGAGTCCGCGACGAAGCGTCCGCCGCGTGCGCACGGCGTCGTGGTGACCGACGAGGGTGACGGCGGCGTGAAGCTCGCCGAGTTCCTCGCGACCGGCAAGTTCATCTGACAGCGGCCCAGAGAAGAGACAGAGCGAACATGGCTGAGATCCTGGTTCTGGTCGACCACGTCGACGGCGCGGTGCGCAAGCCGACCCTCGAGCTGCTCACGATCGCTCGTCGCCTCGGCGAGCCGTCCGCGGTGTTCCTCGGGGCGGGTGTCGCCAACGCGACCGAGACGCTGGGCAGGTACGGCGCGGCGAAGGTCTACGTCGTCGATGCCCCCGAGATCGAGGGCTTCCTCGTCGCTCCGAAGGCCGAGGCCCTCGCGGCGGTGGCCGCGCAGGCGAGCCCGGGCGCGATCCTGGTGACATCACACGCGGAGGGCAAGGAGATCGCCGCCCGCGTCGCGGTCAAGCTCGGGTCGGGCATCCTCACCGATGCCGTCGATGTGGACGCGAACGGTGCGGCCTCGCAGTCGGTGTTCGCCGGCTCGTTCCTCGTCACGGCGAAGGTCACCCACGGTGTGCCCGTGATCGCGGTGAAGCCGAACGCGGCCGCGCCCGAGGAGGCCCCCGCGACCGCCGCGGTCGAGAACGTGACCGTGTCCTTCTCCGACGCCGCGAAGGGCGCTGCGATCACCTCGGTCGCGCCGCGCGCGAAGTCGGGTCGCCCCGAGCTGACCGAGGCCGCGATCGTGGTCTCCGGCGGTCGCGGGGTCGGTGGTCCGGAGGGCTTCGCCGTGATCGAGGCCCTCGCGGACTCCCTCGGCGCCGCGGTCGGCGCCTCGCGCGCCGCCACCGACGCGGGGTGGTACCCGCACGCGTTCCAGGTCGGGCAGACCGGCAAGACCGTGTCCCCGCAGCTCTACATCGCCAACGGCATCAGCGGTGCGATCCAGCACCGCGCCGGCATGCAGACCTCGAAGACCATCGTCGCGGTCAACAAGGACGCCGAGGCACCCATCTTCGAGCTCGCCGACTACGGCGTCGTCGGGGACCTCTTCAACGTCGTCCCCCAGCTCACCGACGAGATCGCCAAGCGCAAGGCCTGATCCGGCCGGCTCACGAGCACGCCGAGGGGCGGTCCGCGGATCTCCGCGGGCCGCCCTGCTCACCTAGACTCACGTCCGTGCCTTCGCCCTCCGTCTACCTCGACCACGCGGCGACCTCGCCGATGCGTCCCGAGGCCCTCGCGGCGATGACGGCCGAGCTCGGCACGGTCGGCAACCCCTCCTCGCTGCACTCCTCCGGTCGCCGGGCGCGCCGAGTCGTCGAGGAGTCCCGCGAGGCGATCGCCGCGGTGCTCGGCGTCTCGGCCGGAGACGTCGTGTTCACCTCCGGCGGCACCGAGGCGGACAACCTCGCGGTCAAGGGCCTCTACCGCGCACGTCGGGCGGCCGACGGCCGACGCACCCGCGTGCTCGCCTCGTCAGTGGAGCACCACGCCGTGCTCGACCCCGTGGAGCACCTCGGAGCGGCCGAGGGGGCGGAGGTCGAGTGGCTCGAGGTGGACCACGTCGGCCGCCTGCGCACCGACCTGCTCGAGAAGCGCCTCCTCGGCGACCCGTCGTCGGTCGCGCTCGTCACAGTGATGTGGGCGAACAACGAGGTGGGGACGACGCAGCCGATCGCCGAGGTGGCGGCGTTGTGCGCGGAGCACGGCGTACCGCTGCACACCGACGCGGTGCAGGCGCTCGGAGCGCTCGAGGTCGATGCCTCCACCGTCGACTCGTTGGCGGTGTCGGCGCACAAGGTCGGCGGACCGCACGGGGTCGGTGCCCTCGTCCTGCGGCGCGGTCTCGCTCTCGAGCCGCTGCTGCACGGCGGCGGTCAGGAGCGCGACGTGCGCTCGGGGACGCTCGACGCGCCGTCGATCGCCGGCTTCGCGGCGGCGGTGCTCGCCTCCGAGGCCGACCGAGCCGTCCGTACCGCGCGCGTGCGCCGGCTGCGCGACGACCTGGTGGCCCGTGTGAGCGCTGCGATCGACGGGGTCACCCGCAACGGTGACCCGGTCGACAACCTCCCGGGCATCGCGCACCTGTCGTTCGACGGCTGCGCCGGCGACGCGCTCCTGCTGCTCCTCGACGCTGCCGGCGTGGAGTGCTCGCGCGGGTCCGCCTGCTCCGCCGGCGTGCCGCGACCGAGCCACGTGCTGCTCGCGATGGGCCTCGATCCCTCGACCGCCATGAGCTCGCTGCGGTTCTCCCTCGGCCACACCTCCCGGGCGTCCGACGTCGACCGGCTCCTCGAGGTGCTCCCGGGGGCGGTGGCACGGGCCCGCCGCGCCGGACCGTCGCGATGATGGCCCGTCGATGAAGGTCGTCGCGGCGCTCTCCGGCGGCGTCGACTCCGCCGTGGCCGCCGCGCGCGCGGTCGAGGCCGGCCACGACGTCACCGGCATCCACCTGGCGCTCGCCCGCTCGCCGCAGAGCCATCGCACCGGCGCCCGCGGCTGCTGCACCCTCGAGGACGCCCGTGACGCCCGTCGCGTGGCGGACGTCCTGGGCATCCCGTTCTACGTCTGGGACCTCTCCGAGCGCTTCGCCGAGGACGTCATCGACGACTTCGTCGAGGAGTACGCCGCCGGCCGCACGCCGAACCCGTGCCTGCGGTGCAACGAGAGGATCAAGTTCACCGCCGTCCTCGACCGCTCGCTGGCCCTCGGCTTCGACGCGATCGCCACGGGTCACTACGCCCGCATCGTCGAGGGCCCGCACGGTCGCGAGCTGCACCGCGCGGTCGACCCGGCGAAGGACCAGTCCTACGTGCTCGGCGTCCTCGACCGCGACCAGCTCGCCGGCGCGATGTTCCCGCTCGGCGGCACGCGCAAGAGCGAGGTGCGCGAGGAGGCCGCGCGACGCGGTCTCCTCGTCGCCGACAAGCCCGACAGCCACGACATCTGCTTCGTGCCCGAGGGCGACACCGGTGCCTGGCTGCGCGACCGGATCGGCGCGGCCCCCGGTGACATCGTCGACGCCGAGTCGGGCGAGACCCTCGGCCACCACGACGGAGCGTTCGCCTTCACGGTCGGCCAGCGTCGCGGCCTCGGCATCGGCACGCCGACGCCCGAGGGCGCGCGTCGCTACGTGGTCGGCGTCGACACCGGCTCCTCGACCGTGCTGGTCGGCCCGCCCGTGCTGCTCGAGGTCGACACGGTGGTCGGCGACCGCCCGCGGTGGTGCGGACCGGCCCTCGACGTGCCGCTCGAGGGTCAGGTGCAGCTGCGCGCCCACGGCGACCCCGTCGACGCCGTCGTCGAGGTGACGACCCACGGACCTGGCACGGCCGGCGAGCCGGGCGCTGCGGCAGAGCCCGGGACGACGCAGGTCGTCGCCCATCTGCGCGAGCGGGTCCGCGGCGTCGCCCCCGGCCAGGCGATGGTCGTCTACGACGGCACGAGGGTCGTCGGCAGCGTGACCATCACCAGGTCCACCCGAGCCTGACGCACGCCGAGATGTGTCACCACCGCGCGGCACAGCGCGCGCTCACCACACATCTCGGGTCAGCGGACGAGCAGCTCGTCGAGCTGCTCGTAGCCCTCGGTGATGCCCTTTTCCATGCCGCTGCGCACGAAGGCGTCGCGGTCCTCGAAGGAGTCGACGAGCGAGGTCGACTCCACGCGGGTGCGACCGTCCCCGAGGTCGACGAGCGTCAGCGTCTCGAGCGCGACCTGGTCGGGCATGCCCTCCCAGGTGAAGGTCTGCACGAGACGCTCGGCGGGCCGCGCCTGGTGGAAACTGCCGTGGAACCACTGGACGTCGTCGCCGTTGCGCATGCCGTAGCGGTAGGCGCCACCGGTCACGCAGTCGTAGGTCTCGATCTCCATCGTCCGGTCGCGCGGCCCGAGCCACTGCGCGACGAGCTGCGGATCGGTCCACGCGAGGTAGACCATCGCGGGCGGCGCGTCGAACTCGCGGGTGATGCGCACGAGCGGCACGCGGTCGTCGAGCTCGATGCGGGTCTCATGGTCGCTCATGTCGTTCCTCCGGTACGTCGGCGCCGCGGGGCGGCAGGGGCGGGGCGTGTCGCGACGGGCAGGGGCTCGGCGGACGAGTCGTGGCCGGGTGAGGGGTCCTCGCGCATGGCGGCGAGGACGGTGTCGAGGCGCGCGAAACGCTCCTCCGCCTGGCGGCGGTAGCGCTCGATCCAGGCGGTCATGAGGTCGAGCACCTGCGCCTCGAGGTGGACCGGACGGCGCTGCGCCTCGCGGCGACGCGACACCAGTCCGGCGTCCTCGAGCACCCGCAGGTGCTTGGACACGGCCTGAAGCGAGACGTCGTAGGGCTCGGCGAGCTCGGTCGGCGTGGCGTCGGCGAGCGTGAGCCGCGCGACCAGGTCGCGACGCGTCGGGTCGGCCAGCGCCGAGAAGACGCGGGAGAGCGGGTCGGTCGGCACGGCTCCTCCTCAACCGAATGGTTGATCAAGGGTGCCGGACCGGAGTCCCATTGTCAACCATCTGGTTGACAACGATTACAGATCCCCGTCCGGCCGCGCCGGTGTCAGTTCGGCGCGCCCCGGCGCGTGCTCGCGGCGATGCGGGCTTCGAGGCCGCCCCACACGTCATAGGCGGTGGGGGTGCGCCAGCCGAAGCGCTGGGAACCGGCACGCAGGGACGCCGCGCCGACGATGGTCACGAGCTGGGCGACGTCGAGCCCCACGCCGGCCAGCACGAGGAGCACGAACGCCACGGCCGCAGGGATCGCGGCCGCGACGTACCACTCGCCCGGGCGCACGGCCGAGGGGACCTCGTGGCAGAGCAGGTCGCGCAGCAGCCCGCCACCGGTCGCCGTGATGACACCGAGGAACGCCGCCGACACGGAGGACAGGTCGACCACGAGGGCGCGCTCGGCGCCGATGACCACCCAGACGCCGATGAGCAGGGTGTCGACCACGCCGATGACGGGCAGGGCGGCGCGCACGAGCCGCGCGAACAGCAGGCCGACGACCGACGCGAGCGTCGCGATCGCGAGGTAGGACGGACTGCGCAGGAAGATCGGTGCGCCCTGCTGCAGCAGGACGTCACGGATCGCACCTCCGCCAATCGCGCAGATCAGCGCGAGGGTGAACACGCCGACCGTGTCGAGGCCCTTGCGGGTCGCGTGGAGAGCGCCGGAGAGCGCGCCGAACGCGACTGCACCCATCTCCACGGCGTAGGGGAGCGCGACGACGGTGTAGACCGGGGTGCTCATCGGCCGCCGTCCTCGGTGCGGGCCCAGATCGACCAGACGCGTTCGCTGATGTCGCTCGCCGCGCTCGTGCGCCACTCCAGTCGGACGGCGAGCAGGCGGACGGCGAAGACGACGACCATCGCCAGGATCTGCGACTGACCGGACGGGAGCGAGGTCCAGGTCTCGAGCAGGACGAACGTGAGAGCGCCGAAGAAGGCCGCGGCCGCGGTGAAGACGCCGGGGCGCAGCACGCGCGGCGCGTCGCCGGCGAGCAGGTCGCGCAGGACGAGACCGCCGACCGCGGTCACGGTCCCGATGAACACCGCGGCGATCGGCGGGAGGCTGATGCCCAGGGCGGAGTCGGCACCGACCGTGCAGAAGAAGCCGAGCGCCACGGCGTCGAGGACGAGGATGACGCCCTCGAGCCGGTCGACGAGCCCCGCGAAGAAGAAGCCGGCGACGGCGGCAGCTGTCGCCACGAGCAGGTAGCGGCCGTCGAGCAGGACGATGGAGGTCCCGGTCTGGAGCAGCGTGTCGCGCAGCAGCAGACCGCCGAGTCCCTCGGCCACCGCGAGGAGCAGCACGCCGACGACGTCGAACCCGCGCTTGGCGGCGTAGACCGCACCGCTCGTCGCGCCGACGCCGGCCGCAGCGAGTTGCGTCCAGGCGGGCAGCGCGAGGGGGAGCCCGTCGATGACGGTCGCCAGCGTGCCGATGCCCACGATCGCGACCCTAGGCCCGCCGGGGTGCTCCGGTGCCGGCCGAAGGGCGAACAACTAGCCTGCCGAGGTGACCGACCACGACGCACGTCTCACGGTGCTGCCCGCCGCAGCGACGACCGTCGGGTCGATGCCGGGGACCTCGATCCGCGATGCGGTCGCGCTGGTGGTCGGCGAGATGACCGCCGGCGACGGCGTCCCGCACCTGCCCGAGCTCCCCGCGCGGGGACCCGGCGGCGACCTGGTCGGTCGCACGGCCGGCCTGCTGGCTGCGGTCGCCCCCGACCTCGCGGTGGAGACCACGCCCGCGGGCTGGCGCTTCGCCGACGCACCGGGCCGCGAGTCGCGCCGCGCCCGCTCCTGGGTCGGTGAGGACCTCGACGCGTGGGAGGAGGCGCTCGAGGGCTACGACGGCCTGCTGGCGGTCTCGCTCGCCGGCCCGTGGACCACCGCGGCCGCGATCGAGCTCCGCACCGGCGAGCGGGCGGTCCGCGACCCGGGCGCATGCCGCGACCTCGCCGAGGCGCTGTCGCACGCCGCACTCGACCACGTCGCCGACGTACGCCGCCGGCTCCCGGGGGCGAGGGTGTCGTTGTGGCTCGACGAGCCCGCGCTGCCCGCGGTCCTGCACGGGCTGATCCCCACGCAGAGCGGCCTCGGCCGCTACGCCGCGATCGACGAGCCGGTCGTCGAGGCCGCCCTGCGGCGCATCGTCGAGCCGCTGCAGGCCGCAGGCGTCGCCGTGGTCGTGCACTGCTGTGGGGCCCGGCCGCCGTACGGCCTGCTCCGTCGGGTCGGGTTCGACGCGGTGTCTGCCGACCTGCTCCTGCACGACCGTCGCGACGACGACCCGGTCGGGGAACTGCTGGAGTCGGGTGCCCGCCTGGTGGCCGGTGTGCTGCCCTCGACCGACCCGCCGGCCGGAGCTCCGGTGTCGGACGTGCGCGCTACCGTCGCGCTGGTGCGCGACCTAGGCCACCGGCTCGGCCACGGTCCCGAGGCCATCGCCGGGCAGGTGCTCGTGTCGCCCACGTGCGGCCTGGCGGGCGCGTCCGTCGAGCACGTGCGGGCGACCCTCGCCGGGGTGCGCGCCGTGGGCCGAGGCTTGCGCGAGGAGGAGGGCACCCGTGGCGAAGGGTAGGAGCCAGGCGGATCCCGCCGCGCGATGGCGCGAGCTGGTCGAGCAGATCGACGAGGCACGGCGGCGCTACTACGTCGACGACGCAGCGACGCTGTCGGACGCGGAGTACGACGAGCTCTTCCGTGAGCTCGAGGCGCTCGAGGCCGCGCACCCCGAGCTGGTGAGTGCCGACTCCCCGACGCAGTCGGTCGGCGGCGAGGCCTCGGGGATGTTCGCGCCGGTCGAGCACCTCCAGCGGCTGCTCAGCCTCGACAACGCCTTCAGCGCCGACGAGCTCGCGGCCTGGGCCGCGCGCCTGGAGCGGGACCTCGGCTCGGTGCCGGAGCTGCTCTGCGAGCTCAAGGTCGACGGTCTCGCGGTGGACATCGTCTACGAGCGCGGACGGATGCGGTCGTTGGCCACCCGCGGCGACGGCCGGGTCGGTGAGGACGTCACCTCCAACGCCCGTTTCATCCCCGCGATCCCCAAGAGCCTCAGCGCGTCCCCGGACCACCCCGTACCCGAGCTGGTCGAGGTGCGCGGCGAGGTCTTCTTTCCCACGGCGGCGTTCGACGCGCTCAACGCCGAGGTCACGGCGCAGGGCCTGTCGCCGTTCGCCAACGCCCGCAACGCCGGCGCCGGCACCCTGCGCCAGCGCATCGACAGCCGCGAGACCGAGCTCGCCGCCATGCGCGAGAAGGGTTCCACGACCGTCGCGCGGCTCGAGGCCGAGCTCGAGCTCGCGCTCACGCGGCTGCGCGGCCTGCGGCTGGTCGTCCACGGCATCGGCGTCTGGCACGGTCACGAGCCCGCACGGCAGTCCGAGGCCTACGCCGCGCTCCGCGGCTGGGGTCTGCCCACCAGCGACCGCATCCAGGTCGTCCCCGACCTCGCCGGTGTCGAGGCCTACGTCGACTTCTACGGCGAGCACCGTCACGACGTCGAGCACGAGATCGACGGCGTCGTCGTCAAGGTCGACAACCTCGCCACGCAGGGACGCCTCGGGTCGACCTCGCGCGCGCCGCGTTGGGCCATCGCGTACAAGTACCCGCCCGAGGTCGTGCGCACGAGGCTCCTCGACATCGAGGTCAACGTCGGCCGCACCGGTCGCGTGACGCCGTTCGCCGTGATGGCCCCGGTGAAGGTCGCGGGATCGACCGTCTCGATGGCGACGCTGCACAACTCCGACGAGGTCGTCCGCAAGGGGGTCCTCATCGGCGACCTCGTCTTCCTGCGCAAGGCCGGCGACGTCATCCCCGAGGTCCTCGGTCCCGTGGTCGAGGAGCGCACCGGCGCCGAGCGCGCCTTCGTCATGCCGACGCACTGCCCGTCCTGCGGCACCGAGCTCGCGCCGGCGAAGGAGGGCGACGTCGACATCCGCTGCCCCAACCAGCGGTCCTGCCCGTCGCAGCTGCGCGAGCGTGTCTTCCACGTCGCGTCGCGGGGGGCGCTCGACATCGAGGGCCTCGGGTTCAAGGCGGCCGTCGCTCTCCTGGACGAGGGGATCGTCGCCGACGAGGGTGACGTGCTCGGCCTCACCGCAGACCAACTGCGCAGCAGCCTATTCTTCACCCGGGCCAGTGCGACCGAGGGCCGGGTGCTCACGGCGAACGCCGAGAAGCTGCTCGTCGAGCTCGACACCGCGAAGTCCCGGCCGCTCTGGCGGGTCATCGTCGCGCTGTCGATCCGGCACGTCGGGCCGACCGCGGCGCAGGCCCTCGCGCGCGAGCTCGGCGACCTCGACCGCATCGCCGCGTCGTCGGTCGAGGAGCTCTCCGCCGTCGAGGGGGTGGGGCCGATCATCGCCGAGGCCGTCGTCGACTGGTTCTCGGTCGACTGGCACCGCGACGTCGTGCGCAAGTGGCGCGAGGCCGGCGTCCGGATGGCCGAGGAGCGGGTCGACGCGGGGCCGCGCCCGCTCGACGGCATCACCGTCGTCATCACCGGCACCGTGGAGGGCTGGTCGCGCGACGGTGCGACGCTCGCCGTGCAGGAGCTCGGCGGCAAGGTGAGCGGCTCGGTGTCGAAGAAGACCGACTTCGTCGTCGTGGGCGAGAACCCCGGGTCCAAGGCCGAGAAGGCGGTCGAGCTCGGCCGGCCGGTCCTCGACGCCGCAGGCTTCGCCGTGCTGCTCCAGGACGGTCCGGAGGCCGCGCTGGCCGCGGCGGTCCCACCCGCGCCCTGAGCGCAGCGTCCGGTCGGGTCCCCCACACGGCCGAATCTGGTGGGCCGCGGAAGGTCAAGGAAACCTCAAGAGCCGCCGAAGGACCGGAGGACGGCAGACAGGCCCAGTCATGGGCATCGGCGCCGTACCCGGACACCGGAGGGGCGGGACCATGGGGGCGCGCGAACGACCGTCGCTGTGGCGGTTCTCGATGTTCGCGCTCACCTGGCAGATCTCGCTGTGGCTCGGGTGGGGACTGGTCCTGCTCGGGGTCGTGCAGTTCGAGGCCAGCAACTTCGAGTCGGTCGGCTACGCCCTCGAGATGATCGCGGCGCTCGTCATCTTCGGCGAGCTGCGGCCCGTCGTCGCCTCCGACAGCTACGCCCAGGACGGCGTCCCCATCTCCACCGCCTTCGTGTTCGCCACGATGTACATGTGGGGCTTCGCGCCGGCGGTCATCCTCCAGGCCGTCGCGGTCCTGCTCAGCGAGATGGTCCAGCGCAAGGACGTCTGGAAGCTCGTCTTCAACGTCGGCCAGTACGTCATGAGCGTGAGCGCGGCATGGCTGGTGATGTCGCTCGGCGGCGTCAACCCGACCCTCGGGCACCCCACCCAGGGGATCGAGCCGGTCGACATCGGCTGGATGGTGCTGTCCTGGATGGCCTACCACCTGGTCAACCTCTGTATGGTGGCCGGCCTCGCCGGCTCCGCCGGGCAGACGTGGTGGGAGTCGTTCTCCGAGGACTTCTGGTACTACACGTTCTCCACGATGGCGGTGCTCGCCATCTCGCCGTTCATCGTCGCGATGCTGCTGCTCAACCCCTGGTTCGTGCCGCTGCTCCTGCTGCCCCTCATCGCCGTCTACAAGACGGCGTCGATCTCGCGCAGCCGCGAGCGGCAGTCGCTGCACGACGCCCTCACCAACCTGCCGAACCGGGTGCTGCTGCAGCAGCGGCTCTCGGCCTCACTCGACGAGGTACGCCGCGAGGGCACGGGGCTCGCCCTCTTCCTCCTCGACCTCGACCGGTTCAAGGAGGTCAACGACACCCTCGGGCACCCGGCCGGCGACGCCCTCCTCGAGGTCGTCGCGCGCCGGCTCGTCGGCGCGGTGCGGCCCGAGGACACCGTCGCCCGGCTCGGTGGCGACGAGTTCGCGGTCCTCCTGCCCGACATCGAGCACCCCAACGACGCGATCGAGGTCGCGGGGCGCATCAAGACGGCGCTGGCCGAGCCGTTCATGCTCGAGGGCGTCCTCATGGACGTCGACGTCAGCATCGGCATCGCGCTGTGCCCGCAGCACGGGGACGAGGCGGAGGTGCTCATGCGCCGCGCGGACGTCGCGATGTACGTCGCCAAGGGCGAGCAGACCGGCATCGAGGTCTACGACGTCGCCCGCGACCCGAACTCCCCGGCCCGGCTGGGCACCGTCACCGCCCTGCGCGAGGCCCTCGACCAGGGCCAGCTCGAGCTGCACTACCAGCCCAAGGTGTCCCTCGCCGACGGCACCGTCGTCGGGGTCGAGGCCCTCGTGCGCTGGCAGCACCCGGTGCGTGGCCTGGTCCCGCCGGACGAGTTCGTGCCGCTCGCCGAGCGCACCGGGCTGGTCCACCGGCTCACCGCGTTCGTCCTGCGCGAGGCTCTCGACCAGGTGACGGAGTGGTGGGCGCACGGCCTTCAGGTGCCGGTCGCCGTCAACGTGAGCATGCGCGACCTGCAGGAGACCGATCTCGCCGGTCTCGTCGCGGCGGAGCTCGACGCGCACCACCTGCCGCCGACGGCGCTCGTCCTCGAGGTGACCGAGAGCGTCCTGGCGCAGGACCCGGGACGCGCCGTCGCCACCCTGCGCGAGCTGGCCGACCTCGGCGTCTCGAGCTCGCTCGACGACTTCGGCACCGGATACTCCTCGCTCCTGCTGCTCGAGCGCCTGCCGGTGGCCGAGATCAAGATCGACCGCTCGTTCGTCCGCCGTCTCGACGAGGAGGGCGGCGACCCGGCCATGGTCCGGTCGATCGTCGGCTTCGCCCACGGCCTGGGCCTGTCCGTCGTCGCCGAGGGGGTGGAGACCTCGGCCGCCTGGAAGCTGCTGCGCGAGATGGGCTGCGACGTGGCCCAGGGCTACCGGGTCGCCCGCCCGATGGCGACGGCCCCGGCCACGCAGTGGCTCGTCGAGCGGGTGGTCCGCGGCCCGGCCGAGCGCACCGGCCTGCGCGTCGTCGGCGGCGAGGGCAGCACGCACGCCTGACGTCCTGCCCGACGCGCGCCTGGCTGCGTGAGCCGAGGTGGCCTACGGGATCGGCCCGCCTCGGGCGATCCGTAGGATGACCGCATGTCCGAGACCCCCTCGATCACCCGGGACGACGTGGCGCACCTGGCCCGTCTGGCCCGCATCGACGTCCCGCCCGAGCAGCTCGACCACTACGCCGAGCAGCTGCAGGTGATCCTGGGCGCGGTGGCGCAGGTGTCGGAGGTCGCGTCCGACGACGTGCCCGCGATGAGCCACCCGCTGCCGCTGGTCAACGTCTTCCGCGAGGACGTCGTGCGTCCCACCCTGTCCAACGCCGAGGCGCTCTCCGGTGCCCCGTCGGTCGAGTCCGAGCGGTTCCGCGTGCCGCGGATCCTCGACGAGGAGTGAGCGGCACCGATGACCACTGACCTGATCAGGCTCACCGCTGCCCGGACCGCGGCGGTCGTGGCGTCCGGCGAGGCGTCCGCCGTCGAGGTGGCGCAGGCGCACCTCGACCGCATCGCGGCGGTCGACGGGCGCGTCCACGCGTTCCTCCACGTCGACACCGAGGGCGCGCTCGCGGCCGCCGCCGTCGTCGACGCACGACGAGCCGCGGGGGAGGCCCTCGCCCCGCTGGCCGGCGTACCGCTCGCGCTCAAGGACGTGATGACCCAGAAGGGCATCCCGACCACGTGCGGCTCGCGCATCCTCGAGGGCTGGCGGCCGCCGTACGACGCGACGGTCACGGCGCGGCTCAAGGAGGCCGGCGTCGTGATCCTCGGCAAGACCAACATGGACGAGTTCGCGATGGGCTCCTCCACCGAGCACTCGGCCTACGGCCCGACGCACAACCCGTGGGACCTCGAGCGCATCCCCGGCGGCTCGGGCGGTGGCTCGGCCGCGGCCGTCGCCGCCTTCGAGGCGCCGATCGCGATCGGCACGGACACCGGCGGCTCGATCCGCCAGCCCGCGGCCGTGACCGGGACAGTCGGCGTCAAGCCGACCTACGGCGCCGTCTCGCGGTACGGCCTCGTGGCGCTCGCCTCGTCGCTCGACCAGGCCGGCCCGTGCGCGCGCACGGTCCTCGACACGGCGCTGCTGCACGCCACCATCGCGGGCCACGACCCGCTCGACTCCACCTCGGCGCCGGTCCCGGTGCCGGACGTGGTGGCTGCCGCGCTGCGCGCCGACGTGCGCGGCATGCGGATCGGGGTGGTCAAGGAGCTCGGCGGCGAGGGCTACCAGCCCGGCGTGCGCCACCGCTTCGATGAGGCGGTCGAGATCCTCACGGAGCTCGGTGCCGAGGTTGTCGAGGTCTCCTGCCCTCACTTCCCCTACGCGCTCGCGGCGTACTACCTCATCCTGCCGAGCGAGTGCTCGAGCAACCTCGCGAAGTTCGACGGCATGCGGTTCGGCCTGCGGGTCGGCGAGGACGACGGCAGCCCGTCGGTCGAGCAGGTGATGGGCCGCACCCGCGCCGCCGGCTTCGGCGACGAGACGATCCGGCGCATCATGCTCGGCACCTACGCGCTCTCGGCCGGCTACTACGACGCCTACTACGGCTCGGCGCAGAAGGTCCGCACGCTCATCACACGCGACTTCGCCGCCGCGTTCGAGCAGGTCGACGTCCTCGTGTCGCCGACCGCGCCGACCACCGCGTTCAAGCTGGGCGAGAAGCTCGACGACCCGCTCGCGATGTACCTCAACGACATCGCGACGATCCCGGCCAACCTCGCCGGCACGCCGGGCATGTCGCTGCCCGTCGGCCTCGCGCCCGAGGACGGGCTGCCGGTCGGCCTGCAGATCATGGCGCCGGCGATGGCCGACGACCGTCTCTACAACGTCGGAGCAGCCCTCGAGGCGGCGCTGCTCGACCGATGGGGTCACCCGATCCTCGAGGAGGCTCCGTCGCTGTGAGCACCCACACCGCCGAGACCGTCGTCCCCTACGACGACGTCGTCGCCCGCTTCGACCCGGTGCTCGGGCTCGAGGTCCACGTCGAGCTCGGCACCGCCACGAAGATGTTCTGCGGCTGCCCGACCGAGTTCGGCGCCCCCCCGAACACCCAGGTCTGCCCGACCTGTCTCGGCCTGCCCGGCTCGCTGCCGGTGGTCAACGCGATCGGCGTCGAGTCCGCGATCCGCATCGGGCTGGCGCTGAACTGCCAGATCGCCGAGTGGTGCCGTTTCGCGCGGAAGAACTACTTCTACCCGGACATGCCGAAGAACTTCCAGACCTCGCAGTACGACGAGCCCATCTGCTTCGACGGCCACCTCGACGTCGACGTCGAGACCGACGAGGGCGTGCTGACGTTCCGCGTCGGCATCGAGCGCGCGCACATGGAGGAGGACACCGGCAAGACCTCCCACCAGGGTGGCGCGACCGGACGCATCCACGGCGCCGACTACTCCCTCGTCGACTACAACCGCGCCGGCATCCCGCTCATCGAGATCGTCACCAAGCCGCTCGAGGGCACCGGGAAGTACGCGCCCGAGGTCGCGAAGGCCTACGTCGCCGCCCTGCGCGAGATCCTGCGCGGGCTCGGCGTCTCCGACGTCAAGATGGAGCAGGGATCGCTGCGCTGCGACGCGAACGTGTCGCTGCGGCTCAGCCCGGCCGACAGGCTCGGCACGCGCACCGAGACCAAGAACGTGAACTCACTGCGCTCGGTCGAGCGTGCGGTGCGCTACGAGATGACGCGTCAGGCCGCGGTCCTCGATGCCGGCGGGAGGGTCGTCCAGGAGACGCGTCACTGGCACGAGGACACGGGTGTCACGACGTCGGGTCGCGAGAAGTCCGACGCCGAGGACTACCGCTACTTTCCGGAGCCCGACCTCGTCCCGATCGCGCCGTCGCGCGAGTGGGTCGAGCAGCTGCGCGCGACGCTGCCGGAGAACCCGGCCGTGCGCCAGGCGCGGCTAATCGCAGACTGGGGCATCACGCCGTTCGAGATGGCCTCGGTTGTGAACGCCGGTGCGCTGGACCTCGTCGAGCAGACCGTCGCCGCGGGTGCCGACCAGTCGGCCGCGCGCAAGTGGTGGACCGGCGAGCTGGCCCGTATCGCGAACGAGCGCGAGGTCGAGCTCGCGGACCTCGCCATCACGCCGGTCGACGTCGCACGCGTCGAGGCGCTGGTCGGGGAGGGCGCGCTCAACGACAAGCTGGCGCGTCAGGTCATCGAGGGCGTTCTCGCGGGCGAGGGCTCGCCGGACGACGTCGTCGCCTCGCGCGGGCTCGCCGTCGTCAGCGACGACGGCCCGCTGCTCGCTGCGATCGACGAGGCACTCGCGGCGCAGCCCGACGTCGCGGAGAAGATCCGCGGCGGCAAGGTGGCCGCCGCCGGGGCCATCGTCGGCGCCGTCATGAAGGCCACGCGGGGCCAGGCCGACGCCGGTCGCGTGCGCGCCCTGCTGCTCGAGCGTCTCGGCGTCTCGGAGTAGGCCGCCTTGTTGCCCAGCCAACTGTCGTTTCCCACGCTCGACCGAGCCCGGGAGACGACAGACGGCTGGGCACCAACGTGACGGGGGCGGCGCCGGACCCGCGCGGGGTGGTGGCTGCGTACGGCCTGCCGGGCGAGGTGCGGGCGTTCGACGAGGTGCCCGGCGGCTGGTCGAACCGGGTGTTCCGGCTCCACACGACCCACGGCGCCTATGCGGTCAAGGAGCTGCGCAACGCGTGGGGCGAGCCGCGCTGGGCCGACTGGCTCGCCGAGGGCTGGCGGGTCGAGTTGGCGGCGCGCGAGGCCGGCGTGGTGATGCCCGAACCGGTCGCGAACCCCAGCACCGGACAGGCCCTGGCCTACGTCGAGCGCTCGGACGGCTCGGGCGAGGTGCCGGTGCGCCTGCACCGCTGGGTGGACTCGACGTCGGTACCGCGCTCACCGGTCGGTCCGGACCTCGCCCGCTGGGTCGGGCGCAGCCTCGCGGCGCTGCATGCTCTGGCGCTTGGGCCGATGCGACCGGACCTCTACGTGGGTCGCGTCGGGCTCACCACCGCGGACGTCTGGCCCGACCTCGTCGCCCGGTCGGCCTCGTCGCAGGCGCCGTGGACCCTCGAGCTTGCGGCGGCCGAGCCCGTCGCGCGGCGGGCGTCGGCCCTGCTCGGGTTCTGGGACGCCGGCCACGAGGTCCTCTGCCACGGCGACGTCGACCAGAAGAACCTGCTGCTCGGCCCGGGCGGACCGCTGCTCTGCGACTGGGACGTCGTGCTGCCCCGGCTCCCCGGCCAGGACCTCGCCGAGGCCGCGCTCTCGATGGCGTCGTGGCGAGTGCCGGACGTCGCCTCCGCTGTCGTCGAGGGCTATCGCGAGGCAGGTGGCGCGGTCGATCGGCTGGTTGCCACCGACCTGGGGCCGGCGCTCGCCTCGCGCCTCGGCTGGATCCGCTTCTCGATCGACCGCGCCCTCGACGCGCGGGCCGCGGGAGCGCCCTCGTCCGACCTGCCGGACGTCGCGGGGCTGGTGCTCGACCTCGACGGCCGCGTCTCGGTCGCCGAGTCCCTCGACCGCTGGCTTCGGTGAGCGGCGTCGCTCCTGCGCGTCCGCACGCCTCGGCCGACGCCAACCGGCATGCTGCACAGGCGATCCGTCGACGGCGTTCCTGATGCGGGCACGCGCGTCGAGCGCCCGGTGCGAGGAATCCGCACACCCCTGGGCACGACGGCTGGCCTAGGGTCGCGATGTGTACCTGCCACCGCACTTCGAGATGGGCGACCTCGACGAGGTCGCGTCGTATGTCGATGCCGCCGGGGCGGCCGACCTCGTGACGGTGGCACCCGACGGTCGACCCGAGTCGACGGTCGTGCCCCTGCTCTGGGACCGCAGCGACGTCGATCCCGAGGCCGGTCGCTACGGACGGATCTTCGCCCACGTGGCCCGGATGAACGAGCAGTGGACGGGTGTCGTCGACGGGCAGCGAGCGCTGGCCATCGTGCACGGACCGCAGGCCTACGTCTCGCCGTCGTGGTATGCGGCGAAGTCCGAGCACGGCCGGGTCGTGCCGACCTGGAACTACTCGAGCGTGCAGCTGTCCGGGACCGTCGAGCTGCGCGACGACCCCGACTCGGTGCGCGACATCGTCTCCTGGCTCACCGACCGCCAAGAGCTCGACCGCGGCGACCCCTGGTCGGTCGACGACGCGCCCGCGGCCTACGTCGCCGGGCAGCTGAAGGCGATCGTCGGCGTGGTGGTCCACCTCGACCGGGTCGAGGCGAAGGCCAAGCTCAGCCAGAACCGCAGCGCGGCCGACCGCGACAACGTCGTGGCCGGGCTGCTCGCAGACGGGGACCCCGAGGGCGTGCGCGTCGCCGACGCGATGGCCCGGCTGCGCGCGGACGAGGACCTCGCGTAGGCCACCCAGCAGGACCCCGGGGTGGGAAGGGTGGGTCGCTAGTAGCGGCCGCCGGTCGGTGCGGGCAGTGCGTCGAGCTCGGCGAGGTCGTCGGTCGAGAGCGCGAGGTCGGCGGCCGCGGCGTTCTCCTCGAGCCGGCTGACCCGCTTCGTGCCCGGGATCGGTACGACCGCAGGGCCCTGGGCGAGGTCCCACGCCAACGCGACCTGGGCCGAGGTGGCGCCGAGACGCGCGGCCACGGTGGCGACGGCGTCGACGATCGCCTGGTTCTCCGCCATCGCCTGCGGTGAGAAGCGCGGCAGTGCGCCGCGGAAGTCGTCGGACCCGAACTCGCGACCGCTGAGAGCGCCGGTGAGGAAGCCCCGGCCCAGCGGGGCGTAGGGCAGGAACGCGACCCCGTGCTCGATGCACCACGGCAGGACGTCGGTCGTCCAGTCGCGCGTCCAGAGCGAGAGCTCGCTCTGGACCGACGCGACGGGGTGGATGGCGTGGCAGACCTCGAGCTGCTCCACGGTGACCTCCGAGAGCCCGATCGCACGCGCCTTGCCCGCCTCGACGAGCCCGGCGAACGCGCCCCACGTCTCCTCGATTGGCGTCGCGGGGTCGACGCGGTGCAGCTGGTAGAGGTCGACGTGCTCGATCCCGAGCCTCCGCAGAGATGCGTCCATCGCGGAGCGGACGTAGCCCGGCGAGCCGTCGCGCTCGCCCGTCGTGACCCGGCCGCCGCCGGGGACGAGGCCGCACTTCGTGGCCAGCACGGCGCCGTCGCGATGTCCGACGAGCGCGCGACCGAGCAGCTCCTCGTTCGTGTACGGCCCGTAGAAGTCCGACGTGTCGAGCAGGCTCACGCCGATCTCGAGTGCGCGGTGGATCACCGCGATCGACTCCGACTCCACCGCCGTGCCGACGTCGTAGGCGTGGGTCATGCCCATGCACCCGAGGCCGATCGCCCCCACCTCGATGCCGCTGCCGCCCAGAACCCGTGTCTTCATGCCGTGAGGCTAACCGTGACGGCCGCCCGGATCACCGGGGTCCGCGGCAGCAGCGCAGCGCGTCGCCGTCGTACTACGGTCGCCTCATGACGCACGGGCTCGCGCTGCTGCCGTGGGAGGACTACGCCGACGTCCTGGGTATCGCGGTCGAGGGTCTCGACGTGGCCGTCTACGACGGCGCCACAGACCCCGCCGCCGACGTCCTCGCACGAGTGACGTTCTACGTCCCGCCGTACATGTCCTCGAGCCACACTCTCGAGCTCATGCGGCGCATGCCTCGCCTGCGCGTCGTGCAGACCCTCACGGCCGGCGTCGACAGCGTCTGGGCGCACCTGCCCGACGGCGTCACCCTGTGCAACGCCGCCGGAGTGCACGACGCGAGCACCTCCGAGCTCGCCGTGGGGCTGATCCTCGCGAGCCTGCGCGGCATCGACGAGTTCGTCCGAGCGCAGGCCACGGGGGAGTGGCGCTACGCGCGCCACGAGTCCCTCGCCGACAAGCGTGTGCTCGTCGTCGGCGCCGGGAACGTTGCAACGGCGATCGTGCGTCGCCTCGAGCCGTTCGAGGTCGAGATCACCCGCGTCGGGCGCACCCGCCGCACCCTCGCCCACGGCACCGTCGTGCACGGCGTCGACGAGCTCCCCGCGCTCCTTCCGGACGCCGATGTCGTGGTCCTCGTCGTGCCGCAGACGCCCGAGACGACCGGCATGGTCGACGTCGCCTTCCTGGCTCAGATGCCCCCCGGCTCCCTGCTCGTCAACGTCGCGCGCGGTGCCGTCGTCGTCACCGACGACCTCGTCGACGCCGTACGCCGAGGGCACGTGCGGGCTGCCCTGGACGTGACCGACCCGGAGCCGCTGCCGGCCGACCACCCGCTGTGGACGCTGCCTGGCGTGCTCATCAGCCCGCACGTCGGCGGCTTCACGACGGCCTTCCTGCCGCGCGCCCACCGCCTCGTCGCCCACCAGCTGAGGCTGTGGCGCCTCGGCGACGGCCTGGAGAACATGATGGAAAGGCCAGAAGCACCAGCGCGGTGAAGCAGCCCAGGTGGCGGTTCGACTCGTCGTGGGATCGAGGCAAGCCGTCCGGCGAAGCAACCGGCCGAAGGCCGATCCGGCCAGGGAGGGCCCACCGGGCCCGAGCCGACCGGAGGCGGAGCCGGCCGCCGACGACCGGCCCGCGCAAAGACGGCCAATCTTGGAGGCGGAAGCAGGCAAGTAGGCTCGCTCCCGTGAGCAACGAGACGCCCGACATCAAGCCTAGGTCCCGCATGGTCACCGACGGACTCGAGCGCGCCGCTGCGCGCGGCATGCTCCGCGCCGTCGGCATGGGCGACGACGACTGGGTCAAGCCGCAGATCGGCGTCGCCTCGTCCTGGAACGAGATCACGCCGTGCAACCTCTCCCTCGACCGGCTGGCCAAGGCGGCCAAGGACGGCGTCCACGCCGCCGGCGGCTACCCCTTGGAGTTCGGCACGATCTCGGTCTCCGACGGCATCTCGATGGGCCACGTCGGGATGCACTACTCGCTGGTGAGCCGCGAGGTGATCGCCGACTCGGTGGAGACGGTCTTCGAGGCCGAGCGGCTCGACGGCGGCGTCCTGCTCGCCGGCTGCGACAAGTCCGAGCCCGCGATGCTGATGGCGGCCGCGCGCCTCGACATCGCCGCCGTCTTCCTCTACGCCGGGTCCATCCTCCCGGGCCGCGTGGGCGACAAGGACGTCACGATCATCGACGCGTTCGAGGCGGTCGGCGCCTGCGCCCGCGGTCTCATCACGCGAGCCGAGGTCGACGAGATCGAGCGTGCGATCTGCCCGGGCGAGGGCGCCTGCGGCGGCATGTACACCGCGAACACGATGGCCGCCGCCGCCGAGGCGATGGGCATGTCGCTGCCGGGCTCGGCCGCGCCGCCCGCCGTGGACCGTCGTCGCGACGGCTACGCCCGCCGGTCGGGTGAGGCCGTCGTCGAGCTGCTCCGCCGCGGGATCACCACGCGCGACATCATCACGCGCGAGTCGCTCGAGAACGCGATCGCCGTCGTCGTGGCTCTCGGCGGCTCGACCAACGCCGTGCTGCACCTGCTCGCGATCGCGCACGAGGCGCACGTCCACCTCGAGATCGAGGACTTCAACCGCATCGCGGACCGCGTGCCGCACCTCGCCAACGTGAAGCCGTTCGGCCAGTACGTCATGAGCGACGTCGACCGCATCGGCGGTGTGCCGGTCGTGATGAAGGCGCTGCTCGACGCCGGGCTGCTGCACGGCGACTGCCTCACCGTGACCGGCAGGACGATGGCGGAGAACCTCGCCGCGATCGACCCGCCGGACCCGGACGGCAAGATCCTGCGCGCCCTGTCCGACCCGATCCACGCGACCGGCGGCCTGTCGATCCTGCACGGCTCGCTCGCGCCCGAGGGTGCCGTCGTCAAGACCGCGGGCTTCGACCGGACCGTGTTCGAGGGCAACGCCCGCGTGTTCGACGGCGAGGCCGGAGCGATGGAGGCCGTCGAGAACGGCACTCTGGGCAAGGACGACGTCGTCGTGATCCGCTACGAAGGGCCCAAGGGTGGCCCGGGCATGCGCGAGATGCTCGCGGTCACCGGGGCCATCAAGGGCGCAGGTCTCGGCAAGGACGTCCTGCTCCTCACCGACGGCCGCTTCTCCGGCGGCACGACCGGCCTCTGCGTCGGCCACGTCGCCCCGGAGGCGGTCGACGGCGGCCCGATCGCCTTCGTCCGCGACGGCGACCGCATCAGGCTGGACACGGAGACCCGGCGCCTCGACCTGCTGGTCGACGACGCCGAGCTCGGGGTCCGCCGGCAGGGCTGGGCACCCCCCGGCCCCAAGCACGCGCGCGGCGTCCTGGCCAAGTACGCCAAGCTCGTCGGCTCCGCGCGGTACGGCGCCGTCTGCGACTGACCGGCACCGCTTGCGCCGCTCGGGTGGCATCCGGGTCGGCCCCCTCAAGGTCGCGCCAGGTCGGTCGATGGCCAGACCATGACCGCCCCTGCGCTCGCCGGCCGCGCCATCGCGCACGCGGGCTCGCGACTGCTGGTCGAGGGCCTCGTCGTCGCGGTCGTCGTCGCCCTGGTGCCGGCGTACGGCGCGGTCACCCAGCCCGACGCCCTCTGGCCGGTCCTCATGCTCGGTGTCGTGGCGCTGCTCGCCGCTGCCTCCCTCGCGGTCGTGGCCTGGCGCAGCGCCGGACGCTTGCGCGCCGGCTGGGGCCTGCTGTCGGTCGCCATCGGGATCGCTGCGGTCCTGCACCCGTGGTCGGCCGTGGCCGACCCGTCGACGGAACCGCCCGTGTTCCGGCTCATGGCCGTGGTGTGCGCCGCCACCGGCGTCGTCGCCCTCGTCCGGACGCGTCGCGGCGTGCGGGGCTGGTTGCTCCTCGGACTTGACGGCTGGCTGCTCGGCGGATCGCTGTTCATCGGGCTGTGGCTCATCACGGTGACGCCCGACCGCCTGCACGAGGCCGGTGCGGGAGCAGTGGTGGCGAGCACGTGGGTGATCGCGGACCTCGCCCTGGCCAGCGTGGCGTTCGCCCTCACCAAGCGGCTGCCGGCAGGGGAGCGGGCCGGCGGTGTCGCCCTCTCGATGGCCGCCGTGCTCATGTCCAACGGCGACCTCTACCGCGCTTTCCTGGGCACGGCGGGCTCGAGCGACAGTGGTCGCGCCGCGTTCGTGGCGTCGTGGACCGCGGCGATGGGCGTCGTCGCCGTCGCGCCGTGGATCAGCGCTGATCCCTTCGGACGGTGCGCCGATCTGCCCACCGTCCCCGGGCCGGTCCGGGCGTCCTACATCGCGGCCTGCGGGTCGGTCGCCGCGGTGATGCTCGCGTGGCTGTTCGGCCGGCCGGCCGACGTGATGCTCGGAGTCGTGGCCGTCACCCTGCTCGCCTCCGTCGTGACCAGCCAGACCCTGCTGGCCTTCGAGAACGCCCGCTTGATGGAGCAGGCCTCGCAGGACGCCGACCTCTTCCGCGACCGCGCGACGCGCGACGCGCTGACCGGTCTGCCCAACCGCGGCGAGTTCACCGGCCGCGTCGAGCGGGCGCTCACGGCCGCGGGCCGCGGCAACGTCGCGGTGCTGTTCGTCGACCTCGACGGGTTCAAGGACGTGAACGACTCGTTCGGTCACGCCATCGGCGACGAGCTGCTGGTCGAGGCGGCCGGGCGGCTCGCGACCGAGGTGCGCGACACCGACGTCGTCGGTCGCTTCGGGGGCGACGAGTTCGTGGCACTGCTCGCAGACTGCTCCGAGGAGAGCGCCCTCGAGATCGCCGAGCGCTTGCGCGCGGCCCTGTCCATGCCCTATCGGATCGGTCACCGTGACGTCGTGGTGTCCGCGAGCATCGGTCTGGCCCGTCCCGAGGCGGACGACGACGCCGAGTCCGCTCTGCGCAACGCCGATCTCGCGCTCTACCGCGCGAAGGAGTCGGGTCGCGATCGGGTGTCGGTCTACGAGCCGACGATGCACAGCAGCGTCCTGCGTCGGCTGGACATGGCGGCCCGGCTGCGCAGCGCTCTCGTGCACGACCAGCTGTCGCTGGCCTACCAGCCGATCGTCGATCTGCGCACCGGCACCGTGTACGCGATGGAGGCGCTGCTGCGCTTCGGCGACTCCGACCTCGCCGGCTGGGACGTCGCGGAGGTCATCGCAGCGGCCGAGGAGAGCGGGCTCGTCGTCCCGGTCGGGGGCTGGGTGCTCGACGCCGCCGTGAGCACGCTGGCCGGCTGGATCCGCGACGGCCACGACATCCGGATGTCGGTGAACGTCTCGGCTCGGCAGATCGAGGGCGATCTGTTCGTCCGTCAGGTCAACAACGCCCTGGTGTGCCACGGGGTCCCTGCCTCGGCCCTCGTGCTGGAGATCACCGAGCACCAGCTCGTGCGCGACGTCGAGGCCTCGCACGCCGAGCTCTCCCGCCTGCGTGCCCTCGGCGTGCGGATCTCCCTGGACGACTTCGGCACCGGGTACTCCTCGCTGGCCTACCTCCCGCGCCTCCCGCTCGACGGCCTCAAGATCGACCGGAGCCTCGTGAGCCGGGTCGGTTCGGCCCGCGACACCGTGCCCAGCGTGCTCCGCCTCGGTCGCGACCTGGCGCTCAGCGTCGTCGCCGAGGGCGTCGAGACGGTGGAGCAGCTCGTCCTGCTGCGCAGCGCCGGCTGCACGCTCGGCCAGGGCCACCTGTTCGCACGGGCCATGCCGCTCGAGGAGGCCACCGAGCTCGTCGCGCGCGGCCGGGTCGACCTCCCGTCGAGCGCGATCTCGCAGGGCAGGATCTTCGTCTCAGATGACGAGACGCCTCGTGTCACCGCTTGACACCGACCGGCGCCCGCGCGACGGTAGACCGGTGTTCCGCACCACCATTCTCGTAGTTCGCAGGCGCGCAGCCTGACGAACCGTCGTCGTCTGCGCGCACCCCTCGAAGCCCGCCCGGGCCGGGGGGTTTTTCGTTGCCCGACCCGATCCACCGCCCGACAACCCGACCCGAGACCCGCGAGGACCGCATGACCGAATCGATGACCGGAGCCCAGAGCCTCGTCCGCTCGCTGGAGCACGCCGGAGTCGACGTCGTCTTCGGCATCCCGGGCGGCGCGATCCTGCCGGCGTACGACCCGCTCATGGACTCCCACCAGGTCCGCCACATCCTGGTCCGCCACGAGCAGGGCGCCGGGCACGCCGCCGAGGGCTACGCGCAGGCGACCGGTCGGGTCGGCGTCTGCATGGCGACCTCCGGGCCCGGCGCCACCAACCTGGTGACCCCCATCGCCGATGCCTACATGGACTCCGTCCCGATCGTGGCGATCACCGGTCAGGTGCCCAGCGCGGCGATCGGCACCGACGCCTTCCAGGAGGCGGACATCCGCGGCATCACGATGCCGATCACGAAGCACAACTTCCTGATCACGAACCCCGCGGAGATCCCGCGGGCCGTGGCGGAGGCGTTCCACATCGCCGGCACGGGCCGACCCGGCCCGGTGCTGGTCGACATCGCCAAGGACGCGCTGCAGGCGATGACCACGTTCGACTGGCCCGCCCAGCTCGACCTGCCCGGCTACCGCCCGGTGACGCGGCCGCACGCCAAGCAGGTCCGCGAGGCGGCTCGGATGATCGTGGAGTCCAAGCGTCCGGTGCTCTACGTCGGCGGCGGCATCATCAAGTCGCACGCGAGCGCGGAGCTGCTGCGCCTCGCCGAGCTCACTGGCATCCCGGTGACGACGACGCTGATGGCCCGCGGAGCCTTCCCCGACAGTCACCCGCTGCACCTGGGAATGCCCGGCATGCACGGCTCGGTGTCGGCCGTCGGCGCGCTCCAGAAGAGCGACCTGCTCATCACCCTCGGCGCGCGGTTCGACGACCGCGTCACCGGCCGGCTCGACTCCTTCGCGCCCGACGCGCTGGTCATCCACGCCGACATCGACCCTGCGGAGATCTCCAAGAACCGGGTGGCCGACGTGCCGATCGTGGGCGACGCGCGCGAGGTGATCATCGATCTCATCGCCGCGATCCAGGCCGAGCACGCGACCGGTCACGTCGGCGACTACGCCGAGTGGGTCGAGCTGCTCGACCACATGAAGGCGACGTACCCCGTGGGCTACACGGTGCCGTCGGACGGCTCGCTCTCGCCGCAGTACGTCATCGAGCGTCTCGGCCTCATCGCGGGTCCGGAGGCCATCTACGCCGCGGGCGTGGGCCAGCACCAGATGTGGGCCGCGCAGTTCGTGAAGTACGAGATCCCGGGCACGTGGCTCAACTCCGGTGGCGCCGGCACGATGGGCTACGCCGTCCCCGCGGCCATGGGCGCCAAGGTCGGGCGCCCGGACGCCACAGTGTGGGCGATCGACGGCGACGGCTGCTTCCAGATGACCAACCAGGAGCTGGCCACCTGCTCGATCAACGACATCCCGATCAAGGTGGCGCTGATCAACAACTCCTCTCTGGGCATGGTGCGCCAGTGGCAGACGCTGTTCTACGAGTCGCGCTACTCCAACACCGACCTGCACAGCCACCGCATCCCCGACTTCGTGAAGCTCGCGGACGCCTACGGCTGCCACGGCCTGCGGTGCGAGAGCCCCGAGGACGTCGACGCCACGATCGAGAAGGCGATGGGGATGAACGACGCCCCGCTCGTCATCGACTTCGTCGTCAACAAGGACGCCATGGTGTGGCCGATGGTCGCGGCCGGCACGAGCAACGACGACATCAAGGTCGCACGCGACCTTGCCCCCCGGTGGGACCGCGAGGAGTGAGGAACGACATGAGCCGCCACACCCTGTCCGTGCTGGTCGAGGACCAGCCCGGTGTCCTCGCCCGGATCTCCGCGCTGTTCTCGCGGCGCGGGTTCAACATCGACTCCCTCGCGGTCGGGCCCACCGAGGTCCCCGGCATCTCGCGCATGACCATCGTGGTCAACGTGGAGGAGCTTCCGCTCGAGCAGGTCACCAAGCAGCTCAACAAGCTGGTGAACGTGCTCAAGATCGTCGAGCTCGACCCGGACTCCGCGGTGCAGCGCGAGCTGCTCCTGGTCAAGGTGCGCGCCGACATGGAGAACCGGTCGCACGTGCTCGAGACGGTGCAGCTCTTCCGCGCCAAGGTCGTCGACGTCGCCACCGACACCGTGACCGTGGAGGCCACCGGCAGCCGCGACAAGCTCGAGGCGCTGCTGCGAGTTCTGGAGCCGTTCGGCATCAAGGAGCTCGTGCAGTCGGGGATGGTCGCCGTCGGCCGTGGCCCGCGCTCGATCTCCGACCGCAGCCTGCGCCCGGCCGCCGACCGTCCGGCGTAACCGCCCGCCCCCACCCGCACCGACCGCACCACCCCGCCCTCGGACGCGTTCCGGCGCCCTGTCAGACTCCCCGCACCCCCGCATCACAAGGAGAAGCCCCCGTGGCCGAGCTGTTCTACGACGACGACGCCGACCTCTCGATCATCGCCGGCAAGAAGGTGGCGGTCATCGGGTACGGCTCCCAGGGCCACGCCCACAGCCTCAACCTGCGCGACTCGGGCGTCGACGTCCGCGTCGGCCTGCTCGAGGGCAGCGCCTCGCGTCCCAAGGCGGAGGCCGAGGGCCTGCGCGTCGTGACGCCGGACGTGGCGGCGGCCGAGGCCGACGTGATCATGATCCTGGCGCCTGACCACAAGCAGCGCGGCCTCTACACCGAGCTCATCGAGCCGCACCTCACCGCGGGCAAGGCGCTGTTCTTCGGCCACGGCTTCAACATCCGCTTCGGCTACATCAAGCCCCCGGCCGACGTCGACGTCATCATGGTCGCGCCGAAGGGTCCCGGCCACCTCGTGCGCCGCGAGTACTCCGCGGGCCGCGGCGTACCCGTCATCGTGGCCGTCGAGCAGGACGCAACGGGCGAGGCCTGGGCGCTGGCACTGTCCTACGCGAAGGCGATCGGCGGCCTGCGGGCCGGCGGCATCAGGACCACGTTCACCGAGGAGACCGAGACCGACCTCTTCGGCGAGCAGGCGGTGCTCTGCGGAGGTGCCTCGCAGCTGGTGATGTACGGCTTCGAGGTGCTCACCGAGGCCGGCTACCAGCCGGAGGTCGCCTACTTCGAGTGCCTGCACGAGCTCAAGCTCATCGTCGACCTGATGTACGAGGGCGGCATCGCCAAGCAGCGCTGGTCGGTGTCCGACACCGCGGAGTACGGCGACTACGTCTCCGGTCCGCGCGTGATCGACCCGCACGTCAAGGACAACATGAAGGCCGTGCTGGCCGACATCCAGTCGGGCGCCTTCGCCGCTCGCTTCATCGCC
>Ga0208588_1000036_pt1 | contig 38688 bp, 29 predicted proteins | sample NGESurshal092012_8_FD_184483 | JGI IMG/M metagenome (GOLD analysis project Ga0208588, IMG submission 184483) | Arctic peat soil microbial communities from Barrow, Alaska - NGEE Surface sample 415-3 shallow-092012 (SPAdes) | ecosystem: Environmental > Terrestrial > Soil > Wetlands > Peat ...
ACCGGCCAGCGCTCGGCGCCCCACCAATTGCCTCTCGGCGCGGGCTTCCTCGCCCGGCGCCGGCACCTCGCGGATGTCGTTGCGCGGCATGATCAGTACCGGGCAGGACGAGCTGGCTCCGCCGCCGGCGAGGTCCTGGAACCGGATGGCCACCGCGAAAAACCCGGCGAACCCGAGAGTCTCGTAGTCGCCGGTGGCCTCCAGATGACGGCGCAGACCCTCGGACCGCACGTCGATGCAACACACCAGTTGTGCCGCCGGCGGATCCGTTCGGGTGGCGGCCGGCGACCGGGGCAGGCTGGCGAGCAGCCGGTTCCGGTAGCCGTTCTCGAACGCCTCCAGCCACAGCCGATCGCGGGCGGTGACCGGGATCGTCCGCACGATCTCGGCAACCGCGGCCAGTTCGCTGTTGCTTGCCCGGTCGGCTCCGAGCGCCGCGGCGACGGCGGCGGCCCGTTGCTCCGAGCTCGGCGGGGCGGCGCGGGTGACGGCCCGGCCGCTGGGGGCGGCGGGACCGCGGCGACGCCCGCTGAGAAAGGCGGACTCGTAGCTCAGGCGCAGAGAAAGATAGGTCAGCACGTCGATGCCACCGTCGTGCTGCCCCCGCCGGGCGACGTGGGCGGCCCAGCCGGGTAGCCGGGTCAGGTGCGCTGTCAGGTAGGCCCGGACGTCCGACCGCGGCACGCCGAGCGCGGTCAGCGCGTACAGCGCGGCGGCGTCAGCAGTGTCCGGCAGCGAACGGAGCTGGGTGCGCACCTGGGCCGGGAGTGAGCGGTCCCGGCCGGCGAGGTCTCGCCAGGCCAGGTAGAAGCCCCGCTCCCGGCCCGGCATCGCCCAGGCCGCCTGCCCGGCGTCCAGGAAAGCCGCGCACCACTTGGCGGTGTGCGCGTCAACGGCGTCGGCCACCTCGGGAGCCGTTCGCTCGCTGAGCATCCCGCCCGTGCGGTCGGGTGCACCCATCGGGGCACCGTTGGTCAGGTCGCAGCGCGCCACCGCGACAGCGCTGACGTCCCGGCCGGCCAGGGTGATCGGTGGTCGGTCGAGCAGCGCCGGGAAGCGGCGGCTAAGTGCGTCGGTCAGGTCCTCGTCGGTGATTCGGCCCTCCAGATAGGCCGTGCGCAGCCTCTCCTCGGCCGGCCGCAGGTGGGCCCCGAACGCGTCGGCGATCGTGCTGACCGCCTCGTCGAACGGCAGGCTCTCCAGGCCACCCAGCGGATTGACCGCGATGAAGGTGTCGATCGGCCAGTTCACGGCGAGGATCCGCGCGGCCAGCGTTGCCTCGCTGCGCAGCCACGCGTGGTCGGCGAGGGCGGTCACCGTCCCACCTCCGGCGCCAGGCGGGCCAGGCCCGCCGATTCGAAGCCCCGGCCGCGACGCAACCCTGGACGTGGTCGAGCCGTGACGTGTCCGCGGCTCAGCGCGCGCACGTACAGCACTTTGTGGAGTTCGCGGATAAAACCAGGACCCGACGGTGCGTAACGGACGGCCGTGACGGCGGCCATCACCGCGAGGACGACCGCCAGCAGCCAGGGCGAAGCACCGGCGGCCGGGGTTCCGGCGAGTGCCGGTGCCAGGAATCCGGTGACCGTACCGACCAGGCCCACATAGCAGGCCGCGACGACGACCAGCACGAGCACCGCGACCAGGGCGCCGGCCGGGGTGGGGTGTCGGCGGAGCCACCCCCAGGTCAGCCAGGCCCCGCTCGCCCAGGCGAAGACCAGCAGCGCCTCGGCGTCACTGCCGCCAACCGGTACAGGCAGCACGGCGGCCGCCCCGAGCAGCGCCGCGGCCGGCAGCAGAACCGCGAAGGGCGCCAGCGTCACGAGGGTGGCGCGGGGCACGGCGGGCAACGGTGGGGCCGTGCGGTGCCGGACGTGTCCCTGGATGGCCGCACCGGATCCGAGGAATAGCGCGGCCTTGTACATGCCGTGGGCGACGAGGTGGAACACCGCGGCGGCGAACCAGCCCAGCCCGCAGGTCATGATCATGAACCCCATCTGACCCATCGTGGAGTGCGCCAGGGCGCCCTTGATGTCCGGCTTGACCAGCATCAGCACCGTGCCGTAGACGGCCGTCACGCCGCCAACGGCGAACGCCAGATACATCGCCACCGGTGCGGCGGCGAAGATCGGACTTATCGTCACCAGCAGCACCCCGCCGGCGTTGACCACGCCGGCGTGCAGTAACGCCGACACCGGGGTCGGCGCGGCCAGGGTGGCCGGCAGCCAGCCCTGCAGCGGGACCTGCGCCGAGCGGGCCATCGCCGCCACCACCAGCAGGCAGGCCACCAGGGTGAGTGATCCGGTTTCGTCGGTCATCGACGCAGTGACGTCACCCAGGCGACGCAGGTCGAGGTTCCCCCGCCGGACGGTCATGATGAGGACCGCCGACCACAACGCGACGTCGCCGACGGCGAACACCCGCACCGTACGGCGCACCCCGTCCCGCGCCGCCGGCACCGTCCGGTACAGGCCGAGCAGCAGGCACAGCGCGACACCGGCCACGGTCCACGCGACAGCGAACCCAATCAACGTCGCCGATGTCACCATGACGGCCGTCGACGCGGTCAGCAGGCCGGTGGCAGCGAAGAACCGGGCGGCGTGGGCGTCCCCGCGCAGGTATCGCCGCGCGAACGACTGCACCACGGCGCTGACCCCGCAGACCAGCAGGAGCAGCGTGACGCCGATCTGATCGGCCCGCAGGCCCAGCACCAACCGCCCGTCGGAGCTGGTCAGCACGGCCGAAACAGGTCCGCCGATGGCGACCGCAACGGTCAGCGCGACGGCCAGGACGAAGCTGCCGGCGGTGGCCACCGCACCCGTGCGAGCACACATCTCCGCCCGCCGGGAACCCAGCACCGCCACTGCAAACGCGCCCGCCAGCGGCAGCAGAACCAGTGCGACGAGCACGCCGCTCATCGAGTGACATCCACAGTCCGCAACATGCGAGTATGGATACGCGATACCTATATCGTGTGTCAAGTGACGCGATTGAGTAATCATGCATAGATGACCGGCGACGCCCACCGGCCGGCGGGTGGAGGCTGTTTCTTACGGAGCTGCCGCGAGGGGGCGGGTCGGGCCCGGGTCCGGTCGCGGTCGCGGTCGCGGTCAGGGATTGCAGTCGGGGCAGTACCGCGGGTCGGCGCTGGTCGCAGCCCTGGGCCGGGCATCGCGGTGCGGACAGCTCGGGCAGGCGTGGATGTCAGCGCGGATCAGGTCGGTGAGTGTCCCGCAGGCTCGGCAGGGCAGCCCGCGAACGGTATCGGCGCGCCCGTAGCCGGGGCTTCCGCAGACGGCGCAGACGGTCCCCAGTCGGCCCGCCAGGCGGCGTGCGAGGTCGGTGAGGACGCCCCGGCGGGTGGGGTTGTGGTGGGCGCGCAGGTCGGGTTCGACGACGGCCAATCCGGTGGGGGACCGTTGGACGGCGATGTCGATGGCCGCCGCCAGGGCGGCGCCGTCGGTGATTCCCTTGATCATGTCGGCGCCGCCGCCGGTAACAGCGTCGCCGGCGTCGGGACGGACGATGAGACCCTGTGCGGGCCAGCCCCAATGGGTCAGATCCAGGCTGATCTCGACGACGTCGCGGACCCGGCGGGTCGTGCCCGGCGTGACCAGCGTGCGGTAGCCCTCGATGATCTCCCAGCCTCGGATGCCGTCGATGAACAGCAGGATCTCCTCGTGCCCGGTCCAGCCGATCCCGGGCAGGACGCCGTAGCTGGCCTCGCTGGCCAGGGCATACCGATGACCGGTGGTGCTCATCGCCAACTGCGCCTTGGCTCGCGCGGTCTCGATCGGGGCCAACCGGCGGGTGACGTCGCCGGTGAAGGTGCCGAATTGGTCGGTGTCCAGGTCCGCGGGGGCGGTCACCCTGGCCCCGAGGATCCGTTCGAACGCCGGCGCAGCCTGTTCATTCTTGCCGTGCCTGGTGCCGAAGGTGATATCGGCGCCGCGGTAGTGCCGACCGACCGAACGGGCCCCCGCCGCCGGCCCCACCGCCGTGGCCGCCGACTCACCGGGTCCAGGGGGTACGGATGGCGCGGAGGTCACGGAGGTCACGGAGGTCACGAGCGAACCGGCTCGGACGGACGGGCCGCAGGGCCGTCGACATCGCCGAGCACAGCGAGGATTTCGCCGATCTGATGCGGTTGCTCGACCGGGTGCCGCAGCGGCAGGTCGGTGCGAACACGGTACCGATTACGTCGCCCGTCGCGCGTCCGTTCGAGATAACCGGCTTCGACGAGTTCGGCGATCAGTCGCTGGGCGGCGCGTTCGGTGACGCCCACCAGCACGGCCAGGTCCCGGATCCGAATTCCCGGGTCCCTGGCAACGCAGTGCAGCACGTGGGCATGGTTGGTGAAGAACGTCCAATCCGCCATGCCCCATGCTAGACACACCCGCCACCCGAAACACACCTTGGAAAACACGAATCAGAACGTGGTTGTCAATGCCAAGGCAATCAGCGGTGAGATCCGCTGTCCCCGTTCCCTCAATCACAATTTCCGGTTCGTGCTTTCAGTGTCAGGTATACCTGTCAGGAGCACACGGCTCGTGATCGGAAGACGCCCCTCGGGTGCTCCACAGCGCCTCGGACGTCGGCCGGCCGGGGGCTGACAGGGCACGGCAACCGGTTCTGGGAGGGCTGATGACTCGAGTGGTGCTGGCCAGGCATGGGGAAACCCTCTGGCACGCCGAAAATCGCTATGCCGGGGTCAGTGATGTGCCGTTGACGCTGCGCGGGCGGCAACAGGCGGCGTTCTTGGCGAACTGGGCCGGCGCGGCGGGTCTGGACGCAGTGTGGGCTTCTCCGCTCAGCCGATCCAGGCAGACCGCGGCGGTCTGCGCGAAGGTGTGCGACCTCTCGGTGCGCGTTGACGAACGGTTGCGCGAGGTGGACTTCGGGGCCGGAGAAGGGCTCACCACCGGCGAGATGGCGGCACGCTTCCCGGCAGCGTTGCAGGCGTTTCGAGAGAACCCGGTGGCGCATCACTTGCCCGGCGGTGAACACCCAGTCGACGCCGCGGCTCGCTTCGTCGCGGCCCTGCAGGACTTCTCTGTCGAGCGACCGGACGGCCGGATCCTGGTGGTGGCGCACACGACGGTCATCCGGCTGGCCGTCTGCCGGCTCATCGGCGTGCCGTTGGTCCACTACCGCCGGGTATTTCCGATGCTCCGCAACTGCGGCCGGACGGAGCTCTCCATCGACTCGAATGGAGCCGCGGTGATCGAATTCAACACGCCGATCGAGCGTGACTGGCCGGTTGCACCCGGGGTCGGGGAGAGTGCGGACCTACCGCCTGCACGCTGAGGGACGTCTCCCGAGCCGGAGTACCGATCGGACGGCACGGCTCCGGTTCGCGCTCTCCTGGGCCGTGATCCGCCCCGCCAGCGGAGTCCGGGGTCAGCCCCGGCTCAGGCCGATCTGCAGGTCGTCAAGGTAGTCGGCGGCGAAGCCGGCCTCCGAGTAGGCCAGGTAGAAGTTCCACATCCGGACGAACGTCTCGTCGAAGCCCAGGGCGCGGATCTCCGGCAGCTTGTCGTTGAAGTTGTGCCGCCACTGCCGCAGGGTCGGCACATAGGACAGGCCGAGCCGGCGGGTCTCCTGGATGCGCAACGAAGTGTGCGCACTGACCACCTCGTCGATCGCCGTCATCGAGGGCAGTGTGCCGCCGGGGAACACGTACTTGTGCACCCAGGTGTAGCCGTTCCGGGTGGCCAGCAGCCGGTCGTGCGCCATGGTGATGGCCTGCAGGCTCATCCGGCCGCCGTCGGCCAGCATCCGGTCCACCGCACCGAAGTAGTCCGGCCAGTACCGCTCGCCGACGGCCTCGATCATCTCGACGCTGACCATGGCGTCATAGGTGCCGACCTCACGGCCGGCGTGGTGCCGGTAGTCCTCCAGCAGCACGTCGATGCGATGGCTGAGCCCGGCCTCCGCGATGCGCCGATCCGCGAGCTCCTTCTGCGCCTCGGACAGCGTGAGGGTGGTGACGTGCACATCCCGCTCCTGCACGGCGCGGATGGCCAGCCCGCCCCAACCGGACCCGATCTCCAGCACCCGCATGCCCCGCTTCACCCGCGCGAGGTCCAGGATGCCGTCGATCTTGCGGTTCTGGGCGGCCACCAGATCGTCGCCCGGCTCGAACCAGGCCGCGGAATAGGTCAGGCTCGGGTCCAGGAACAGCTCGAACAGGTCGTTGGAAAGGTCGTAGTGCCGGTGGATGTTCTCCCGGGCCCCGGTCGGGGTGTTCTCCTCGGTGGCCGGCGGCCGGCTCTGCCAGGCGTGCCGCAGGGTCTGCAGCGAGCGCGGGACCAGCACGGACATCCGCTTGGCCATCACCCCCAGCACGGCGGCCAGCTCGTCGGTGGCGGCGTTCGCGACCGCGGGGTCCAGGCTGGTGTCCGGTCCGTGCGTCCGGGGCGCGCTGCGGCCGGTCGCATGCCAGTCGCAGGTCGTCATGTCACCGGTCATCCACGCCTCGCCGAAGCCGATCAGCCCGTCGGCGCCGAGCCGGGCAAAGAACGAGTCCGGCCGGACCAGCTGCAGCCGCGGGCCTCCATTGCCCCAGCGGGTGCCGTCCGGGAACTCCAGGCTCATCGGCAGGTTCTTGACGGCGGCTTTCGCCAGCCGCCTGGCGACGACGGCGTGCACGGGAACCTTCGGAACATCGAAGAGCCCGGGCCACACCCCGGCGGACGGTCGGGGGATGGCTCGCGGGCGGGTGGGGCTCAGCAGTGCCATATGGTGCGTCTCCTCGAGTCAGTGCAAGCCTGCGCATTGTGTCGTACGACAGGCATTCGGAGCGGATCGGTCGTCGGGTGGCTCGAGTCGACTGCTCCGTCATACATACAGTGCGTGGCGCCCCGGCGGATGAGCGACTTCAGTTGCAATCGTGACCATCGCCCACCGACGACTACGCTCGTACCCTTTGCGGGACGCGCCTGTTTTCCCGCAAGACGCTGGACGCCTTCTCCGACGCCGAGGACTACCACCAGCAGTAGCTGGACAAGAACCCCGGCCGGGATTGCAGCATGCACGGCACCGGTGTCGCCTGCTCGATCGGCGGGACGACCGCGCGGGCGCGTCCGCACCGCACTGACGCCCAGCTGGCGCGGTTGCACGTGCGGGCCGACGAACCGGGCGCCCGACAAGCACCTGTCACCCACTCAACCGCCCGCTACTGCTCGTCGTCGTCTCCGGCGCGCTCGTCGGTGAGCACCGCCGCCAGGCCGTCCGCCTGGTCGGCGGCGTCGGCGAGCACCGCGGCCAGGTCGTTCACCTGCTTGGCCGTGTCGGTCAGCAGGGTGGCGAGCCGGCCGGCCTGATCGTCGGGCAGCAGGGCAGCCGGATCCGGGTCATCGATCTGCAGCCGGTCCGGGTCGGTGACGTGCACCAGCGGCCCCAGCACGGCGGCGATCTCGTCGGCCCGCGACCGCAACTCCGGCGCGGCATGCTCCAGCTCTTCCGTTGCGGAATAAAGGGTGTCGGCGATTGCCGGCTCGCCGTCGAGGTCCGGGACGGCCCGTTCGAAGTCGTCACCGGGGTCGGGGGCGATGGCGTCGGCGAACGTGCGGGTTCCCTGCCCGGGCCGGCCGTGATGTTCGTGCCGCCCAGCGGCATCGTGGACGTTCGTCATGCCGGAATTGTCCACCCGGGTCGCCGGGTCGCGCGTGCGGGCCCGGCCCGCGGAGCTACAACCCGACGATGATCTGCACCAGCAGGATCTTGGTGATCATCCCGATGGCGAAGATCGCGGTGAACCCGGAGCCGAGCCGCTCGTCGTCGACCTTCGAATTGCCGAATGCCAGGATGGCCGGCTGGCCGATGAAACCGCAGATCACCCCGGCGGCCCTGATCGGGCTCACCCCGAGCAGCCTGGTCACCGCGGCCATCACGACGTCCGCGATCACCACCACGATCAGACCGGTGATCACGATGCGCAGACCCTGCCCGGTGAAGGCCTGCGACGCGAACGCTTGACCGGAGGCCAACCCGGTGGCGGCCAGGAACAACAGCAACCCCAGCTGGCGGATGGTCAGGTTTGCCGAGTTCGGCAGCCCCCAGACGATCGGGCCGGTGCGCTCCAACCGGCCGAGCACCATTCCCACGATCAGCGGCCCCGCCGCGGCCCCCAGGCTCAGCTTGATGCCACCGGGCAACGGGACCGCGATCAGGCCGACCGCCAGGCCGACCGCCAGGCCGACCGCCAGGCTGAGCGCGTCGATCTCACTGACCTTGCGTTCCGAGTCACCCAGGTAGTGCCCCACGGTGGACATCTGCTTGCGCGGAACGACGACCCGCAGCCGGTCGCCGAGCTCCACCACCAGGTCGTCGTAGGCGAGGAACTCGGTATCCCCCCGGCGCACTCTGGTGATGATCCCGGCGTAGCGGTGCGGGATGTCCAGGCTGCCGATGGTGCGCCCGGCGATCATCGGATTGGAGATGAGGATGCGCCGGTAGTCGACCTCGGCTCGATCGTGGGCCAGATGCTTGTCGGCCTTTCGGCCGAGAACCGCAAGAGCGGCCGCAGCCGGCTCCGCGGGTCCGATGATCACCACCCGGTCGCCGGGCTCGAACTCCTCGTCATCCCGCACGACGCTGATCCGGCCGCCGCGGCACAGGTAGGAGAACCGGACCAGATGTTCGGCGAACCCGGGAACGTCCGACATTCGCATGGGGTGCTCGACCTCGACGGTGAAGTCGACCAAGGCCTGCCCGGCGAGCGGTGGCGGGTCCTTGGGGCACGGCCAGGTTCGATTGAGGATCAACGACACGGCCACGATGGTGACCACCACCCCGACCGGATAGGTCAGCGCGTAGCCGACGGCCGGCTCGTCGGTGCCCGCCTTTGCGGTCGCCGCCGCCAGCGTCGGCGTGCTGGTCAGCGACCCGGCGAAGGTGCCGCCCTGTAGGCCACCGGACAGGCCCATCACCCCGCCGACCACGATGATCACCCCGGTGGAGATGGCCAGCACGATCATCGCGCCGAGCATCAGCGGCAGCTGCCGGCGGACGCTGCTGAAGAAGGTCGCACCCGAGCTGAGTCCGACGGTGTAGACGAACAGCGCCAAGCCGAGGGTCTGCACCAGACCCAGTCCTTGGCCCAGCCGGGGGTCGATCGCCCCGAACGCCAGGCCGACGAACAGCGCGCCGGCCGGGCCGAACTTCACCGGACCGAACGGGATGATGCCGATCAGGGTGCCCAGGGCGACTACGATCATGATCGTCAGGAGCGGGCTGCCCGCCAAGATGTCGATCATGGCTGTCGGCTGTTACAGGCCGAGCGAAGCGGCCACCGCGCGTACTTCCCCTGCGGATGCCTTCAGCAGGTCCAGTTCGTGGCCGGACATCGGCACGTCCATCACGGCCGCCACCCCGGTGCGGTTGACCACCGACGGCAACGACAGGCAGACGTCGGAGAGCCCGTACCGGCCATCGAGCAGCGAGCTGACCGGCTGCACACTGTTCTCGTCCCGCAGGATGGTCTCGATGACCCTGGTGGCCGCCAGCCCGACGGCGTAGTTGGTCGCGCCCTTGCCGCGGATGATCCGCTCGGCCGCTGTGACCACCTCGGTGGCGATGCGCTGCTCGGCGGCGTTGTCCAGCTCCGCCCCGCCGGGCATCGAGAAGTGTTGTACCGGAACGTTTCCCACGGTGGCACTGCTCCATAGCGGGAATTCGGAGTCACCGTGCTCGCCGGCGATGAATGCGTGCACACTCTGCGACGCGACGCCCAGGTGACGGGAGATCAGGTCGCGCAACCGCGCCGAGTCGAGCACGGTGCCGCTGCCCAGCACCCGGTTCGGGGGCAGCCCGGAGAACTTCAAGGCGGCCAGGGTGAGGACGTCCACCGGGTTCGTCACCATCAGGATCACCGCGTCCGGGGCGACGGCCAGCAGATCAGGGATCAGCGCCCGGCAGATCTCGACGTTGACCTCCGCCAACTCCAGCCTGGTCTGTCCCGGCTTCTGCTTGGCGCCTGCGGTGATCGCGATGACATCGGCGCCCGCACAGACCTCGATGTCGTCCGAACCGTGCACCTCGGCGGGCGGGCAGAACAGCAGGCCGTGCCGCAGGTCCAGCACCTCGGCTTCGACCTTCTCAGCGTTCATGTCGTAGAGCACGATGTCGTGGGCGAGCCCCCTGATCAGGCCGGCGTACGCCAGGGTGGCGCCCACCGAACCGGCACCGACGATCGCGACCTTGTTCCGGCGAAGGGAGATTTCACTCATGCCGGTCACGCTATCGGCGTTCCCCGACCTCGGCAGGGTCGAAAGGCTCGATCGCTCGGCCCGGCAGGCGGGCGCCGCCGGTGCGTTCGGTGCTGGGGGTTCTCCGTCACGCCCGACCAGGCGCCGCACAGTGCAGTCGGCGACCCGGCCGCGGGGACCGCTGCATCCGTCACAACGACCGCGGCGCCTCCGGCGATCGTGTCGTCCTTGGGCCCCGGCGATCTCGGGTTCGGCTGGCCGGCAACGGCTTTCGGTCTGCCTGCGCCGACCGGTGAGCCGGCGGGCTGACACCCGCAGACCCGGATTCGGCGGGCTGACACCCGCAGACCCGGATTCGGCGGGCTGACACCCGCAGACCCGGATTCCGGCGAGCCCGACCGATCTCTGCGCCGGCAGGTGAGTCAGTCCTGGAACTGGTGCGGGTAGCGAATCGAGGTCGGCGCGACGAACGTTTCCTTGATCGACCGCGGTGACGTCCAGCGCATCAGGTTCGCGGCCGAGCCCGCCTTATCATTCGTTCCGGAGGCCCTGGCGCCGCCGAACGGTTGCTGCCCGACCACCGCGCCGGTCGGCTTGTCGTTGATGTAGAAGTTGCCGGCCGTAAATCTCAGTGAATCGCTCGCTTGCGCCACCGCGACCCGATCCCGGGCGATGATCGACCCGGTCAGCGCGTACGGCGAGGCGGTGTCCACCTCGCCGAGGACCGCGCCGAACTGGTCGTCGGCGTAGACGTGGATCGACAGGATCGGGCCGAAGTACTCGGTGCAGAAGATGTCGTCCCTCGGATCGGTGCCGACCAGCAGGGTGGGCCGGACGAAGTAGCCGACCGAGTCGTCATACGTGCCGCCGGCCAGCACCTCGATGGAGTCGGTGCCGTGCGCCCGGTCGATGGCGGCCTTCAATCTGGCGAACGAGCGGTCGTCGATGACGGCGCTGGTGAAGTTTTCGAAGTCCTCCACCGAACCGATCGGCAGCTCCTCGGTCTCGGCGATCAACCGGTCCTTCAGCGCGGGCCAGAGCGAGGCCGGCACGTAGCACCGGGACGCCGCCGAGCACTTCTGGCCCGAGTACTCGAAAGCGCCGCGGACCATCGCGGTGCGCAGCACGTCGACGTCCGCCGACGGGTGCGCGACGATGAAGTCCTTGCCGCCGGTCTCGCCGACCAGCCGCGGGTAGGACCGGTAGCCGCTGATGTTCGCTCCGACCCCCGACCACAACTGCTGGAAAACTCTGGTGGAGCCGGTGAAGTGGATGCCGGCCAGGTCGGGGTGGGCGAGCACCACCTCGGAGATCTCCGGGCCGTGCCCGGGCAGCATGTTGATCACCCCGGGCGGCAGCCCGGCCTCGTGCAGCAGATCCATGATCAACGACGCGGCCAGCTGCTGGGTGATCGACGGTTTCCACACCACCACATTGCCCATCAGCGCCGGCGCGGTCGGCAGGTTGCCGGCAATGGCGGTGAAGTTGAACGGGGTGACGGCGTAGACGAACCCCTCAAGCGGCCGATGGTCGGTGCGGTTCCAGATTCCCCTGGCGTTCGCGATCGGTTGCTCGGCCAGGATCTGCCGGGCGAAATGCACGTTGAACCGCCAGAAGTCGGCCAGTTCGCAGGCCGAGTCGATCTCCGCCTGATAGGCCGTCTTGGCCTGGCCGAGCATGGTGGCGGTGTTCACCCGGGCCCGCCACGGACCCGCCAACAGGTCGGCGGCCCGGAGCAGGATGGCGGCGCGGGAATCGAAGTCCAGCGCGCGCCAGTCCGCGGCGGCGGCCAGCGCGGCCGCAACCGCGTCGGCGGCGTCGGACTGGGTCGAGTTCGCCGAGGTGGCGAGTATCCGGCCGTGGTCGAACGGCGCGACGACGTCGAAGGCCGCACCGGCCGGCCGCCGGCTGACCCCGCCGATGACCGCCCCCAGCTCGATCGGCTCGGAGATCTTCGCCAGCGCATCGATCAGGGCGGCCCGTTCGGCCGACCCCGGTGCGTAGTCCAGGACGGGTTCGTTGATCGGCAGCGGCGGGTGGGTGACGGCGTCCATGCTGGGCCTTTCTGATGGCGCTGACGGTGCGTGGTCGGTACGTGCTCGAGCGCGTGCTGGTCGATCGCCGGTGCGGGCCGATCGCCGACAGGGTCAGCCGCGGCTGGCCAGCGAGCGGAGGAAGAACAGCAAGTTGGCCGGGCGCTCCGCGAGCCGGCGGGTGAAATAGCCATACCAGTCGGCGCCGTACGGCACGTAGACCCGCACGGTCCTGCCGCCGGAGACCAGGCGCTCCTGCTCGTCCGGCCGGATCCCGAAAAGCATCTGATATTCCCAGCGATCCGGGCCGCGGCCGGCATCGGATGCGAGCTTGGCCGCGATGGCCACCATCCGCGGATCGTGCGAGCCGATCATCGGATAGCCCTTCCCGTTCATCAGGTACTTCATCGACCGCACGTAGGCCAGGTCGATCTGGTCGGGGTCGGTGAACGCCACACTGGCCGGTTCGTGGTAGGCACCCTTGACCAGCCGCACCCGGGACCCCGGCCCGACGAGTTCGGCCAGGTCCTTCGGGGTGCGCAGCAGCATGGCCTGGATCGCGACGCCGACATCGGGGTGGGTGCGGCGCAGCTCGAAGAGCACCTCGAGGGTCTGGTCCGTGGTCGTGTGGTCCTCGATGTCGAGGTTCATCCGGGCACCGGCGGCGTAGGCGGCGTCCGCGATCCTCAGCGCGCCGGACAGCGCGTACGCGTTGCCACCGGCCGGTAGATCGGGGGCCGCGGTCAGCGCCTGCCCGACCGCGGAGAGCTTGACGGAGACCTCGGAGCCGGACACCTGACCGACTGCGCTGAGCGCGGCGATGAGCTCGAGATACGCGTCGACGGTGGCGTCCGCGGTGGTCCGATCGGTGGTGTCCTCGCCGAGGTGATCGAGGCTGACCTGCAGGCCCTTGGCGCGCAGCGTGACGACCGCCGCGACGACGTCAGCGGTGGTCTCGCCGGGGATGAACCGGTCGACCACCGACTTGGTGATCGGGGCCCTGGACACGGTGTCCCGGACCGCGGTGCTACCGGAGAGCGCCAGGATCAGCTTGCGCAACAGGAACATCGTCACCTCCCAGTCCGGGCCCATTGGACACGACACTGCACGCCTCGGTCAGTGAGCCCAGGCTTCCGCAGCGGCGCCCGTGCCGTCAACCGGTGGGCGGCCGGGCACGGCGAGTGATCAGCGCCGGGTCCAGGAGCCGGTGGCCGACCGGCCGCCGGCCCGGACGCTGCCATAGTCTCGGGGCGCCGCCGGCCACCACGTCGCCGCTGGCCGGGCCGCGCATCGTCACCGGAATTGTCAAGGTCAACGCAGTAGTCATCGTCAGTGCAGTGGGAGTCGATCAATGCAGATCTCTGGCTCATCGGCCATCGTCACCGGCGCCGCCTCCGGGCTGGGTGCGGCCACCGCGACAGCGCTGGCCGCGGCCGGCGCGCACGTCATCGGGTTCGACCTGACCGGCGGCTGGGAACGGTCGGGCGCCCCGGCCGCGGGCATCACCGCGGTCGCCGGGGACGTCACCAGCGCCGCCGATGTGAGCACTGCGGTCGCCGCGGCCGCCGAACGGGGGCCGCTCCGGCTCGCGGTGAACTGCGCGGGAGTCGGCACCGCGGGACGGATCCTGTCCCGCGGGGGCGTGCACGATCTCGAGGTCTTCAGCCGGGTCGTCTCGATCAACCTGATCGGTACGTTCAACGTGCTGCGGCTGGCCGCGGAGGTCATCGCGGCCACCGATCCGGTCGACGAGCAGGGCCAACGCGGCCTGATCGTCAACACCGCGTCGGTCGCCGCGTTCGATGGACAGATCGGCCAGATCGCCTACTCGGCGTCCAAGGCCGGGGTGGTCGGCATGACATTGCCCGCGGCCCGCGACCTCGCTCAGGTCGGAATCAGGGTGATGGCGATCGCGCCAGGCATCCTGGATACGCCGATGTTGGCGGGCGTCAGCGAGGAGATCCGCATCGCGCTGGCGGCGGGTGTGCCGTTCCCGTCCAGGCTGGGCCGGCCCGATGAGTACGCGGCCCTGGTGCTATCGATCGCGGCGCTGGACTATCTCAACGGTGAGGTCATCCGGCTGGACGGCTCGCTGCGGATGGCGCCGCGCTGAGTGTGACCCGCTGCCGGGGGGCGATGCGGCGTCCGGTTCCGCCTGTCAGGCGGGTGTCATGGGTCCAGCTCCGCTTCGTCGGTCGGGCGGCGCTTCCAGGTCCGCCACCGTCGGCAGCTGGGCGCGGTGCTCGCTGATCCAGCTGCGGACCGCCAGGGTGGCCAGCACGTCGTCCTCGTTGTACCGGAGCACCCGCGCTGCCATCTGGGCGGCGCCCTCGGCCGACTCCCCGCCGACGGCCGCCCGATACCAGGCCATCGAGTTCTCTCCGCTCGGCTCCGGGTCCCGCCAGGAGAAGCCGACGGCCCCGGCCAGCTCCTTGAGCCGCAGCGAGCCCGGCAGCACGAACTGCCGCTTGATCTCCGCCATCAGGTCGACCCACTGCGGCGACCCGCAGAACGCGAACACCGAACGCGCGTCCGGCACCCCCGGATGGCCGGCGTATCGCCGGGCCAGGCCGAGCATCCAGCGCTCCTCGGCGGTCTTCGCGTAACAGAACGCCGCGAAGCTCCGGCCGCGCCGGGCGGCTGCGGCCCTGACCTGCAGCAGGTAGCCGAAGAATTCGCCGAACACCGCACCCTGAGCGGGCGACGGCAGATGTTCCCAGGTGACGAATGCCCGGTACCCGGGCGGCAGCCCGACATCGGCGCCGGACAACTGAGCGCCCCACAGATAGGCGCCGTCCTCGCCGTAGGACTCGGCATCGATGTCCAGCTCGACGTCCGCCCGCGGAATGTCGGCCCGCGGACCGATCCGGACCAGCGGTACCCCGCGAAGCCAAGCCCGGGCCCGGACCTGCGCCCTTCCTGCCTGGGCCGCAGTCATCGGCAGCACGGCCAGCTCCGCCCTCAGCAGGGACGCCAGCGCGGGGATGGTCCCGATCCCGGCTGCCCGCGCGGCGGCGACCTCGTCACCGACCAGCAGCAGCGAGATGTCCGCCGCCGCCCGCAGTTCCGCCGAACAGCGCGGCCACCACGGGCACCGGCGGCACTCGGCGATCCGGGACGGCCAGGCCAGCGGATCGTCACCGGCCGCCGCCGCCTGCGCGACCGCGAACCGGTCGGTGAACCGGCGGTCGTACTCTTCCAGCACCGACCCGCCCGGAGTGTCCAGGTCATGCCAGGTGATCACCGACCCGTCGTCCTCGCCGCCGACGGTGTCCGGCCGGCCGGCACCGTCGGTGGGGCTGCCCAGGCCGATGACGCCGCCCCGGGCCGTTGCCGAGGCGCAGCCCAGCTCACCGAGCTGGCGGTAGTGGTGGGCCAGGGCGAGCCGATCGGTCCGGCTGCGGCGGGCCCGGTGGCCGGGGTCGAACCGTTCGGCGGCCGGCTGCCGCACCGGCGAACTCACCGCCCCGGCGCCGGCGTCCCGGGTGCGGTGCGCCCTGATGATCACCGGGAGATAGCCGTCACCCGCCCAGACCAGCAGGTCGGCGCCGCCGGAGCGGCGGTCGGTCGCCATTTGCGGCGCGAGCACGACCGGCTCCGGATTCGATCGCCACGCGCCGGCGTCCGCGAACGGGGGATACTGCGCCGAACCGACGGCGGCCGATTCGACGGCGGCCGATCGGATGGCGGCGAAGACCCGCTCCCGATGCTCGTTCAGGTCGTCGAAGGCTCGCCGGGCCGCGGCCGATGCCGGTGCTCGGCGATCCGGATGCGCGGCGTCCAAGTGGATCCGGCGACGGCACCGCCCCGCTGCGGACGGGCCCAGCCGCAGTTGCCCGGGGCCGCGCTCATCGCCGGGGGTCCCGTCCGGAGGCGTCATCGCTGACCAGCCTAGCTAGGCAGCCGGTGGCCGGCGCGGGCCGCCGACTCCCGAATGCGCGGCCGGCGGCGGCCACTCTAGGCTGACTCATGACCGGCAGCCGCCGGCCCGAGGAGGGAGCAGCGTGGCACTCAGGCGCAAGGCACGCAAGAAGTCCTCGAGTGCTTCGACGGCACCGAAGACCTCGTCGACGTCGAAGTCCACGTCGACCGAGAAGTCGACTTCACCGTCCGCGGCGAAGTCCACGGCGACCGGCTCCCGGTCGTCGAGTCTGGTGACGACCTTGAGCGACCCGAGTACGCTGCGCCGACTGCTGCTAGCCGCGAAGGTCGTCGGACCGGTCGTGGCCGCCGGCGCGATGAAGACCTCCACCGGCGTCCGCGGCTTGCTGGACGACCGGCGGGCCCGGCAGCTGGGTGTTCCGGTCGAGGATGTGGCCGCCTACAAGGGACCGGCCGGCACCGTGCAGGCCCGGATCACCGGGTTGTCCACCGCAGTTGGCGACCTCAGGTCGCGGCGCGGCACCGATCCCAAGGTGAGCCGATTCGCCGACACCGCGAACGCCCGGTTGACCGAACTGTCAGCGGCGGTCAGCGCCACCCAGTCCATGCCGTCGCCCACTCGGCGGTCGGCGTTGCGGGCGACCTCGGCGGACCTTGATCAACTCGACGCCGAGCTGATGACCTTCCTCGTCGGACCTCCAACGGCCTGACCTGCGCATTCACCCTTCTGTGACGGCAAGAGATACCGTGGCGACGGTGCAGGCACCGACGAGCACCGGCTGGCGGCTGTTCCGCGCCTGCGTGTTCGCTGTGGTCGCCACCCAGCTCGCCGCGCTCGGTCACGTTCTTGCCGGCGGCACCTTGCCTGACATGACCGTGTTGATCACCGTGACGGTGTTCCTCGGCGGCTCCCTCTCCGGCCTGGCCACCCGCCGCCGTCCCGGCTGGCAGATCTTCCTCGCGTTGGTCGCCAGCCAACTCGTCTTCCACCTTGCCTTCGTGGCCACCGTTCAGCACACCGACGCCCCCGCCGACGGGATGCCCGGCGGCCTGACCACCGAGCGGATGGTGGTCTTTCACCTGCTCGCGGCGATCGCCGCCGCCTGGCTGATGGCCGGTGGCGAGAGCATGCTGTTCCGGCTCTTCGCCGCCCTGCATCGGGTGCGGTTACCGGCCCCGAGGTCGCTGATCGTCGGGGTGGGCCCGGCCTGGACCGCGGTGATCTCCGGCGATGTCTGCGGCCGACTCCTGCAGACCCGGCTGGGATCACTCCTCTCGCGGCGCGGGCCACCGCTGCCGAGCTGATCAACCGGACCGGCCGTGGTGCCGGTCTCGTGCGGGCCGACGGCTCTCCTGTCGGCCCGGCTCGTCTGCGTCCGGAGGCCGAGTCTCCTGTCGGCCCGGATCTTCTGCGTCCCGAGGCCGAGTCTCCTGTCGGCCCGGCTCGTCCACCCACCGCAGCCGGGCGGCCGATCCCATCGGCCGCCAGGGCGGACTGCACCCGGCCGGGTGACCCGGTCGGCCAAGCCCTGCACCACCCCATTCTCCGAAGGAACACCATGCCCACACCCTTGCGCGCCCGCCGATGGCAGCGCGCTGTTACCACCCTGTCGCTGGCCACCGTCGGTCTGATGGCAGGCGCCGGCATCGCGTCGGCGCACGTCACCGTCAACCCGTCCGAAGCCGCCGCCGGCGACTACACCAAGCTCACCTTCCGGGTACCGAACGAATCCCCGACCGCGGGCACCGTCGGCATCACCATCGCCCTACCGGCCGACCATCCGTTCGCGTCCGTGTCCGTCCGGGAAATCCCCGGCTGGACCGTGGTGCCCAGCAAGACCACGCTGCCGGCGCCGGTCACCGAGGGGGATGTGACGATCAAGGAGGCGGTCACCTCGATCACCTGGACCGCCGACCAGGGCACCGCGATCGGGCCCGGCGAGTTCGCCGAGTTCGACATCTCCGCCGGGCCCGTCCCGGACGCCGGGTCCCTGGCCTTCCCGGCCACCCAGACCTACAACGACGGCACCGTCGTGGAGTGGAACGAGCCGACACCGGCATCGGGCGAGGAACCCGAGCACCCCGTTCCGACACTCACCGTCGGCGCCGCGGCCGAGGGTGAGGGCGGGCATTCGCACTCCGACGAGGCGGGCACGTCCGCCGGGGCGGCTGCGTCCGGCGAACCGACCGTATCCGGTGCGTCGTCGGCCGGCGAAGAATCGGCGGCGGCCGACAGTTCGACGCCCGCCACCGCCTCGGTGACGGCCGCGGCGGACGTCACGTCCTCCGGGGCGTCCAGCTCGACCGCAACGATCCTGGCCGGCATCAGCGTCGTCGTCGCAGCGGCCGCCCTGCTGGTCGCCGCGGTAGCCTTGCGCCGCCGGCCGGGTGGTCCGAACACCCCACCGCGGGAAGGCTGACCTCATGACGACTCCCGTCGCGCGGGTCGGCGCTCGACCCCGATCGCGGCTGCTGCCGCGGCTGATCGTGCTGCTGCTCTTGACCCTCGCGGCGGGGGTCGGCCTGGCCGGGCCGGCCGCCGCCCACAACGTGCTGATCAGCAGCGACCCCACGGATGGATCAACACTGCAGACCGCACCGACAACGGTGCGGCTCACCTTCGACCAGCCGGTGCAGAACTTCGAACCCGTCGTCACGGTCCTCGGGCCGGACGGTCAACACTACGAATCGGGCCCCCCAGAGATCGACAGCACCGTGGTCACCGCCGGGGTCGGCACCCTGCCGGTCGCCGGGGCCTACGCCATCGCCTACCGGATCGTGTCCGCGGACGGGCACCCGGTGCAGGGCGAGATCACCTTCGAGCTGGCGACCGGAGCTGTCGCTACGGGCGGGACAGGCGCCGGTGGGACCGGTGCCGCCGGGACCGGTGCCGCCGGGACCGGTGCCGCCGGGACCGGCGCCGCTGGTTCGGCACCGTCGGTCGCGCCGACGACGTCGGTGGCTATCGCGCCGGCAGCGTCGTCTTCCGGGCTGTCCGGATGGGTCTGGGCCGCCATCATCGTGGCCGCGGTGTTGATCGTGGCCGCCGTCGTGGTCATCGTCCGGCGACCCCGGCAACCGGTGTAGGCCCGGGTCGGATCCGTGGGCGCTGCCCCTTCACCCGGCCGGGCAGTCGCCCGGACCGGTCGAGGCGGTCTCAGCCCATGATCAGCAGGGTCGAGGTGGCTGTCGCGAGCAGCGTGCCGGCCGGGTCGCGGATGTCGCCCTCGGTCGGCCATCCGGCGCAGGAAGTCCAGCCCGCTCAGCGTTCGGCCGGCCGCGGCCAGGGTGTGCGGATCCTGCCAGCTGATCGTCCGGCTGCGCACCGGAAGAACGTCCAATTCGGGCATCCCCGATGCGTCCTCGAAATCCTCCGACCGGCCGGCACCCGCATCGGCAGTGGCCCCGTTGATGGTCGCCGCCTCGGAAGTGGCCGCATCGGCTCCGTCATCGACCATGATCGCCATGCTAGGCGAGGCTCACGACGTCGTCGGGCGCGGCTCCACCCCCGTCAACCGGGCCGACTCGACCCACAACCAACCGGCATCGCCCGGGTCCTTCGCGGCGGCCGGCACCGTCACCGGCCGCGGCCTCCCCCGGACGGCGAATCGCGGCCCGATCAGCTCCCCGCCGGCAATGTCCGGGGAAGTGGCGGCGAAAACCTCGGGTCGGGCACCGGCATGCGGCGACGAGCCCAGCACGGCCGTCGCCCGCCTGGCGAACCGCACCCGCAGCCCGGCGCCGTCATCGGGACGCCCGTCGTCGAGCTCGCCGGTGGCCGACCACCCTGGATGGGCCAGCACCGACGTCACCGTCGAGCCGGCCTCCCGGAGCCGGCGGTCGAGCTCCTCGCCGAACAACGCCACGGCCAGTTTCGACTGGCTGTAGGCACCCATCGGGGTGTACGCGCCGGTCATCCCGAGGCCGTGATCGAGCCGGCGGGCGCGGCGGATCGCCAGGGACGTCACCGACACCACCCGGCCGGCCGGTGCCTGCGTGAGGGCCGGCAGCAGGCCCGCTGTCAGAGCGAAATGACCGAGGTGGTTGACGCCCATCTGCCGCTCGAAGCCGTCGCTGGTGAACTCCCGATCCGGCACGAGCATCACCCCGGCGTTGTTGACCAGCAGGTCCAGCGGCCCGGTGGCAGCCTGCGTGCCGGCGAAGTCGTGCACCGACGCCAGGTTCGCCAGGTCCAGGTGGATGACCCGGAGCTTGGCATCCTCGATCCGGTCCCGGATCCGCCCCGCCGCGGCCTGCCCGCGGTCGAGGTCGCGGACCGCCATCACCACCTCGGCGCCGACGCCGGCCAGCGCCAGCACGGTCTGGAAGCCGAGCCCGGTGTTCGCGCCGGTGACGATCACCCGGCGGCCCCACTGGTCGGCGACGCCGAGGCTCTGCCAAGAATTCGGCCGCCAGGAATTCACGAGCGCTCCTGCATCGGCATGATCACTTCGCGGACGATCAGCATGATCGCGGCGGCCACCGGGACTGCCAGCAGCGCGCCGGTGACGCCGAGCAGGGCGGCGCCGATCAGGATGGCGACCACCACCGCGCCGGTGGAGATGTCGACGGTCCGGCGCATCACCCGCGGGTAGAGCCAGTAGGCCTCGAACATGTGCTGGGCGAGGTAGAACCCGCCGGCGATGATGCCGATCCCGACGCCCTGGGTGAAGCCGATCAGCGTCATGGACACCCCGACGGTGATCGGCCCGACCACCGGGATGAAGTCCAGCACTGCGGCGCCCAGGCCGATCGCCCACGGATACGGCAGCCCGATGATCGAGGCGAAGATGCCGGCGACCAGGCCGGCCTGGATGGCGATGATGGTGGCGCCCGAGAGGTAGCCGCCCATCTGCTTGAGGATCCGGTCGCCCAGGTCGGTGACCCTGGTCCGGCGGGACGCCGGCACCAACCGGTAGCCGGCCGCCTTGATCTTCGGGAAGCCGGCCAGGAAGTACAGGGTCAGCACCAGGATGATCAGCAGATCGACGAACACGGCGGCCACCGTGAAGCTGGCGGTCAGCAGGCCGCCGGCGGCGCCGCTGCCCAGATTCTGCACGATGTTGGAGTTGCGCAGGGCGTCCAGCAACCCGAACTTCTGGTCCAGGTTCTGAATGTTCGGGTTGTTCTGCAGGTCGGCGATCAGCTGCGGCACGGTGGCAACGAACGAGCCGACCTCGTTGACGATCGGCGGGATGATCGCGTAGATGGCCGCCGCGATGACGATCAACAGACCGAGGAACACCACTGCCACCCCGGACCCGCGACGCATCCCCCGGCGGGTGATCAGGTTGACCAGCGGGTCGAGCCCGATCGCCAGCAGAGTGGCGATCGCGATGAGCACCAGAGTGTCGCGGATGGTGTCCAGCACCAAGTAGGTGACATAGGCGATCAGCACGCCGAAGCCGCCGAAGAAGCCCCAGTGGAACGCGGACCGTTGGCTGCGTTCTTGCAGTTCGCTCTGGCCGGTGCCCACCGCGCTGGCGGCCTCCGCGCTCGCGGACGCCGCAACCGCGGCCGCCTCACTGGCCCTGAGCGCCCGCTCGGACATCATCCTGGTGGTCACGGTGCCGACGGCGGCCTTCAGGCGGGCACGCCGCCGGTGCTGCTCGGCCTCCGTCCCCAGCTCCCCGGCAGACCCGGTCGCCGATGACGACTGCGTCGCGTCGGTGGCGAGATCGAACTGGTCGAGGGCATCGTCGAGGGCGGCCTCCCAGGCGCCGGTCGACTCAGCTTCGCTGAGCGGCGGGCCGGTGTGCTGCGACGGCGGCATCGCCGACCCCGTCCGGCCCGGCGTCTCGGCGGGACCGCCCGAGCCACTCGCGGCCGGATCAGTCATGCGGAGGCGACGAGGTCTTCGTAGCCGGGCTGGTGTTCGGTGATCCACCAGGCCGCGTAAGGGCAGGTCGGGATGACATTGACGCCCTCGCCGCGGGCGGTGTCCAGGACGGCCCTGACCAGGTCGGACGCGACGCCGTAGCCGCGGGATGCCGGCTCGGTGTAGGTGTGCACGATGTTCCAGGTGCCGGGCAACTTGCGGTAATCCAGCACCGCGACCTCGCGGTCGTCGACCAGCAGGCGGAACCGCCCGTGGCCCTCGAGATGCTCGACGACGTGGGTGCGGGTCGGTCCGGAGCCCAATGGCTCGGTCCGGGTCAGGTCGGTGGTGCCGGGCTGGGTGCTCTGATCGGTCATTCCCGATCCCTTCTACGGTGGTGAGGCGGCGAACACTTGCGGCCCGGAGAATCGTGGCACACCATCCCGACCGTCAACGCCGAGGGTGCTGCCGCCCTGACGGCGACATGACCATCATGCTGCTCTTCCCCGAAGATGCTCGGTTCAACTGTCGGGACGAACTCGGATGACTGTCGTTGCGCCGCCGGCCCGCCAGGCCGTCGCGGCCCGGGTCAGGCTCCAGGACGGTTGTTCCCACGTCCAACTGGTGGGCAGGCTCCCGGCCGCGGCGTTGCCGACCGGGCGCGCGTCGCCGACCGGGCGCGCGTCGCCGGGTGGGAGCGCGTCGCCGGGTGGGAGCGCGCCGCCGGGTGGGGCCAATTCCCCGGTCCCGACCGCGGCCACCGCGGACGCCAGCGGCTCGCTCGGCCGCGACCCCTTCACCACGTACAACGCCGCGTCCGCCCTGGCGATCAGGTCCATCGCGTCGGAGCCCCGTTCGGTCGCCACCGCGGACCCGATCGACACCCCCACCCGCACCATCCGGTCCTGCACCTGGATCGGCCGGGCGACCGCCGCGCGGATCCGATCCGCCACCGCTTCAGCGGTGCGTGCCGACACCCCAGTGGCCAACAGGATGGCGAACTCGTCACCGCCGAACCGGGCGACGACGTCGGCGGATCGGGTGGCTTCCTCCAGTCGCCGGGCCACTTCGACGAGCACCCGGTCGCCGGCCAGGTGGCCGTACTCGTCGTTGACCTGCTTGAACCGGTCGAGGTCGACCAGCAGCATCGTCACCGGCTCCGGAGACCTGCGCTGTTGGCCGAGCCGGTCGGTCAGCCTGGCCAGCAGGGTCGCCCGGTTTGCCACCGACGTCAGCGGGTCGCTGCCGGCCAGCGCCGTCCGGGACGACACCGCGCTCATCCCGTACTGGGCGGCCACCATCGCCAGCGCGAGCAGGGGGAGCAGCGCGGGCTGTTCCTGGGCGAGCACGGCCGGGATGGGCGCCGTCAGCGAGAGGGCGCCGATGGCGATCTGGCTGCGCCAGTCGGCCAGGTACGCACCCCAGACGGTCGCCCCGATCAGCACATGGGACGTCATCACCAGCAGCACGTTGAGCGACTCGACGACGACGGCCAGCACCACGGTGATCACCAACATCGCACCGGACGGCATCGGGCTGTCCCACTCGAACGGGCCGGTGATCAAAGCCAGCAGACCGGCGGCGGCAGCGCCCTGCAGCCCCCACAGGGCCGTGTTCAACAGCACCCGCCACCACTTCATCCGCAGCGCCAGCGTCATCGCCGCGCCCGCCACGATGAACACGACGGCCGCGTGCGGGCCGAAGACCAACAGGGCGGCAATGGACAGCGGGGTGGACAGGATGTAGTCGTCGAACGGGTTCGACCGGCGCATCCAGGGCAGCGTCGGGTACAGATCGGCGAGCAGGATCAACGCGAACAGGACCAGCGCACCCGGCTGCCGGACGATGGCACCCAGATCCGGCCCCGGCGCCCAGCGCCACAGCGCCGTGTAGCTCCCGATCAGCACCAGTACGCAGCCGGCCAGCCACCACCTGAAGGCGCGGGGGGTCTGCCGCAGCGGCAGGACCATCCGGTTGACCTGCTCGGTCACCACTTGGTCGCTCACCCGACCTGACCCTCGATCCGGATCGCACCGACCGCACCCGCATCGCCGGATGAGGAGGCTGCCGACCACTGCACGCCCGGCCAGCCGGCCGCCGGCGTCGCGGCCGCGCCCTGCACGGTGACGCTCCAGACCGGCGCCCGGCCGGGCTGCCTGGTGTGCCTCCGGGCCGGTGCGTCCGCGGCGGCCCGCCGGCCGGCCGTCGAACGGTTAGCCGGCGCGGTGCCGGCAACGGGTCCGGCGGACGCCGGCTCAGCCCGGCCGCCCCGCTTCGCCCGGTACATGTCCCGGTCGGCCTGCTCGACGAGGCCGAGGACGTCGACGCTCGGGTCGGTGGATTCGGCGATCCCGACCGAGCCGCCCACCACCACCCGGATCCCGTCGACCGTCATCGGCTCGGCGAGGGTGGCCCGGTACTGCGCGGCGGCGCCCGTGGCCCGCTCCGCCCGGCCGGGCCCGAGGACGACGATGAACTCGTCCCCGCCGTACCTGGCCACCAGGTCCGACGGGCCGGCCGTGGCCCGTAACCGGCGGGCGACCTCGATCAGCACCCGGTCGCCGACCAGGTGACCGTGCACGTCGTTGACGTTCTTGAACTTGTTCAGGTCGATCAGCAGCAGCGTCACGCCGTGCTCGGCGTCCAGCCCGGCGATCCGGGCGGACAGCAGGCGGGTCAGGGTCAGCCGGTTGGCCAGGCCGGTCAGGCTGTCCGTCCTGGAGGCCGCCGTGCTGCGAAACATGGTGCTGCTCAGATGGTTCAGCGACACGATGACGACCGCCATGGCGGGCAGCGCCCAGGGGCCGTCGAGGGCCAGCACGGCCAGCAACGGCGCGGTGATGAGGCTGACGCCCCAGATCCGCAGGCTCTTGCCGAACCGGCCCCGTTGCCGACTCCACGTCGAGACGCCCAGTTCGGTGAGGGCCAGGCCCATCAGCGCCGCGTAGAGCACAACGACGACCAGCCCCATCACCAGGCCCCAGAGGGCCAGCCGCCAAGCACCCGGCGGCATCAGCGGGTCGACCGTGTCGGCCTGTCCCGAGAACCACGCCATGACCAGCCCGACCAGGCCGAACACCACCGTGTTCAGCACGATGTGCCACCATCGGCCGGTTTGCCTGGACAGGGCTGCGGTGAAACCGCTGAGCAGGAACAGCAGCGACGCCGCCGGCCCGTAGGCCAGTACCGCAGCCAGCGACAGGGCGGCGGACCAGGCGAAGGTGACGTTGGACCGGACATCGCTCATCGACGGCACGAGCGGGTACAGATCGGCCAGCAGCACCAACCCGGTGAGCAGCAGGAACCCTGGCTCCAGGAGGAGTTGTGCCGGTGCCGGACCGACCACTCGGGGCACATCAAGGACGTATCCGACCACGACCAGCAGGGCACCGAGGGCGAGCAGCACACGGAATCGAATCGGTGTGCCCCGCAAGGGGACCTTGAACGGCTCAGCGAACGTCGGCACGATCGCTCCCCCTCCCCCGAGGTCTGCCTGCGGGAAATGTTACCCGCGGCGGTCCGACCGAATGCCGCACCATCGAGTGATCTGCGTACCTGTCCGATGACCCTCAGTGACTACCAGGGGGTGAACAGGTCACCGATGACCGGTTCCGACCAAGTTTCACTCCCACCTATGGGATCGGTACCGCTGTCGGTGATCGGCCGCCTCTCCCGGCCGACTGACCCACTGCTCCATCGGCGGTTGTCGGACCGGTATGGCAGGGTCGTGCCCATGGCGGACGCAGACATCATCGTCGTCGGGGCGGGTTTGGCCGGGCTGGTGGCTGCGGCGGAGGCGGCAGACGCCGGTCGCTCGGTAGTCGTGCTGGATCAGGAGGGCGCCGCCAGCGTCGGCGGGCAGGCCTGGTGGTCGTTGGGTGGGCTGTTCCTCGTCGACACCCCCGAGCAGCGGCGCCTCGGGGTGACGGACTCCGCCGACCTTGCGCTGGCTGATTGGCTGGGCTCCGCGGGATTCGACCGCCCGGAGGACCACTGGCCGCAGCAGTGGGCGCGGGCCTACGTCGACTTCGCGGCCGGCGAGAAACGCAGCTGGCTCAAGCAGCAGGGTGTCTCGCTGTTCCCGATCGTGCAGTGGGCCGAGCGCGGCGGACACCAGGCGGGTGGGCACGGCAACTCGGTGCCGCGGTTCCACGTCGTGTGGGGGTCGGGACCGGGCGTGCTGACCCCGTTCGTCCGGCGGGTCGTCGAACACGTCAGGGCCGGCCGGGTGCGGCTCGAGTTCCGGCACCGGGTCACCGAGCTGATCCGGGAGGGCCATGACGTCACCGGCGTCGGCGGCGAGATCCTCCAACCCACCGGGGTGGGTCGCGGCGAGCCGTCCTCCAGGGTGGTGGTGGAGCGTTTCACCCTCGGCTGCGCTGCGGTCATCGTGACGTCGGGCGGCATCGGCGGCAATCACGAGCTGGTCCGACGGAACTGGCCGGGCGGCCCCGCCGCTGCGCCGGCCGAGATGCTCTCCGGGGTGCCGGATTCGACGGACGGGCTGATGCTCGGCGTCGCCGAGCGGGCCGGCGGCCGGGTGATCAACCCGGACCGCATGTGGCATTACCCGGAAGGCGTGGTCAACCACTCGCCGGTGTGGAGCGGGCACGGGATCCGCATCCTTTCCGGACCGAGCCCATTGTGGTTGGACGCGTTCGGGCACCGGCTGCCGAGCCCGTTGTTCCCCGGGTTCGACGCCCTCGGGGCGCTGCAGCACATCTTGTCCACCGGCCGGTCGCACTCCTGGTTCCTGCTCGACAAACAGACCATCGGCCCGGAATTCGGCCTGTCCGGCTCCGAGCAGAACCCTGACTTCGCTCAGAAGTCGGTGACGATGCTGGTGACCACCAGGGCGGGCGGCAAGATCACCCCGCCGGTACAGGCTTTCCTGGACAAGGGCGTGGACTTCCTCACCGCACCGACCATCGGCGAGCTGGTGGCGAAAATGAACGAACTGGTCGGCGAACCGCTGGTCGACGCGGACGAGGTCGCCAGGACGGTCCTGCTCCGGGACGGGCAGGTGCGCTGCGGGCTCGGCAAGGACCCGCAAGTGATAGCCGTGAACGCCGCGCGGAAGTACGTCGGGGACAGGCGGATGCGCACCGCGACCCCGCACGAGTTGCTCGATCCGGACGGCGGCCCGCTGATCGCGGTGCGACTGCACGTGATCACCCGCAAGACCCTGGGCGGCCTGGAGACCGACCTGTCCGCCCGGGTGCTGCAGCCCGACGGCACCCAGGTCGGCGGCCTGTATGCGGCCGGCGAGGCCGCCGGCTTCGGCGGCGGTGGGATGCACGGCTACCGCGCGCTCGAAGGGTCGTTCCTTGGCGGGTGTCTGTTCTCCGGGCGGATCGCCGGGCGAGCCGCGGCCTCCGCCGTCTGACCGCAGCCCGGCCTTCCCGGCCGGACTTCCAGGTGGCCCACGGTGTGACGCTCAGCCCGGCCGGCCGCCTCGACTTCTCCGGCGAACCGCGTTCTTCGCGAGTGTGTCAGCACTCTGCCGAGGCAGATCAACGCCAGAAGCAAAGGCCCCGTTCACCAGCAACTCGATGTGGGCAGAGTCGACCGGGAGCGTGAAACGCGAGTCCCGGCTCCCCGCCTCCGCTATCGCTACGCGGAGATATCGGCTCCCTGACTCGCGGGACGATGGCTGAGCATCACTAGGGTCAACCCCACTGCGACGATCGCGATCCCGACGAACAACCACGTGGCAACATCGATTCCGGCGCCGGTGCTCGGAAGTGATACGCCCGAAGCCGCTTGGCCACCTCCCGAGCCTGTTGAGCTAGCTGTGTCGACACATAGCTCGGTGTAGTCCGACGCGGACGCGACAGCACCCCCGAACAGCAAGGTGGTCATCGAAAGAACGATGACCCCCAGAGTCTTTCGGAACATTGAGGACCCCCTCCGTAAAAAAGCCAGCCGATCGGCAAGATCGACACCCTTATGACACATAACCTAGCAGATTGTGACTACTCTGTGTAATAGCCCCCCCGAAAGGGGCCATCCTGTCACTCGGTTGGGCCATGCGGCTCCCTCGATCCGCGAGGACGACCCGGACTGCGAGATGCGCCCCGCCGACGAGTCGTCAAAGAATGTCGGCCGACCCTGGGGTGACGGCGGTCCGAAGGTTGCCCTTTCAGGCGAGCAGTTGGTGCTCCGCCAGTTCCAGGTACAACGGGCTGCTGCGCAGCAACTCCTCGTGCGTCCCGACGGCCTGCAGCCGACCGTCCTCTAGCACCAGGATCTGATCGGCGTCGACCACCGTCGCCAGTCGGTGCGCCACCAGGATCAGCGTGCGGTCGTGGGAGATCGCGTCGATCGCATCCCGCAACGCCTGCTCGTTGCGGCCGTCGAGGCTGGCCGTGGGCTCGTCCAGCAGCAGCACCTGCGGCGAGGCGAGCAGCGCCCGGGCGATCGCCAGCCGCTGCCGCTCACCGCCGGACAGCAGGATCCCGTCCTCACCCACCTGGGCACCGAGCCCCGCCGGGTCACGGCCCAGCACCCCGCTGAGGTTCACTGCCGCCAGCACCGCCGCACAGTCCTCGTCGGATGCGGCAGGTGCGCCGATCAGCAGGTTCTCCCGGATCGTCCCGGCCAGCACCGGCGAGTCCTGTTCGACGTAGCCGAGCATGGCTCGGGTCTGCGCCCTGGTCTGCTCCCGGACGTCCGCCCCGCCGATCCGGATGACCCCGTCCGCGGGGTCGTAGAAGCGTTCGATCAGCGCCAAGATCGTCGACTTCCCGGCGCCGGAAGGCCCGACGATCGCCGTCTTGGTGCCGACCGGCACGGAGAAACTCAGGTCGCTGAGCACCCGGTGCGATCCATACCCGAAGCTCACACCGCGGAACGCCACCGCCGGGCTGCCCGGCGGCCGGGACGACACCGCCCGCAGCGGCCCGGCGACCACCCGCTGCTGGGCGCCCTCCTCGGGCAATGCGGTGATCTCCTGGATCCGGACCACCGCGCCGAGCGCGTTCTGCGTTGCCGTATACGCGCCGAACACCCGACCCAGCGGCATGATCATCATGAACAGATAGAGGATGAAGGCCACCAGCTGGGCGACCGTCATGGTGCCGCTGGCCACCAGGTAGCCACCGACCGCCAGCACCGCGATGAAGGCGCCCTGCAGGGCGATCCCGATGATCGGCGCGATCAACGCCATCACCTTCGCGAGCCGCACACCGGTCCGGTAGGCGTCCGTGGTCAGCCCGTTCAAGACCTCGGTCTCGCGCTCCGTCGCGCCGGCCGCCCGGATGGTCCGAATCCCCGGGATCGCCCGGGCGACGCCGGCAGCCAGCTGCCCGACCTGGGTCTGCGCGGTCAGGGTGAGCTTCTGGATCCGTCCGCCGAGGCCGACCACAACGCCGACCGCGACCGCCACCACCACCAGGGTCAACCCCAGCAACGGCAGGCTGATCAGCCCCATCGCGATCACCGAACCAACGAAGACCAGGGCTCCGGAAACCGCGTCCACCAGCCCGGAGGTGACGACGGCCCGCAGCAACGTGGTGTCGGAGCCGACTCTGGACACCAGGTCGCCGGTGCGTCGGGTGTCGAAGTCACTGATCGGCAGTCGGAGCAGCCGGTGCACCAGCAACTGACGCGTACCCCGCACCACGCCTTCGGCGGTGCGCTGCAACAGGTACTGCTGGATGCCGCTGATCACCGCCGTCAGCAGCACGAGGCCGATCAGCAGGGCGACCACTCCGCCCAGTGGCTTGGACGACTGCACCGAGTTGATCACCAAAGCCACCACGGCCGGCTGCGCGACGGACAGTGCGGCACCGACCACCGAGATCGCCGTCACCAGCAACAGCACCGCCCGGTGCGGCCGCAGGTAGGGCCAGAGACTGCGCAGCGGGATCCTCGGCTGGTCGGCGCCCGGGTCCGGCGCGGCGGAGCCGGTCCCCAGCTCCGAGGCGGCCACGTCGGCAGCCTCATCGGAGGCAGCCGAGTCGGCCCTTCCGGCGTCGTCGGTGGGTGTGCCGGACCGGCCGGATGACGGCGGAGCCGCCGGTTGCCCGGGCGTTGCCCCGTCGCCCAGGTCCGCCGGGGCGGCGCTCGTTGCGTTGCTCACCCCGTCACGGTAATGACCTCCACCGACGACCGACCCGCTCCGATGTTCGCCCAGTGCGGAATCCAGGGCGGAATCCGGGGCGGAATCCGGGCGGAATCCGGGCGGAAACCGGGGCGGAAACCGGGCAGCGACTCCACTGCGCCGGCCGGGGCCGGATCCCGACCACGGCAAGGCAAAATGTGACCATGACCTCGCCAACGCAGCCGATCCGCATCGGCGTTCAACTCCAGCCCCAGCACGCCTACTACGGCCAGATCCGGGACGCGGTGCTGCGCGCCGAAGATATCGGCGTGGACATCGTCTTCAACTGGGATCACTTCTTCCCGCTCAACGGCGACCCGGACGGCAAGCATTTCGAATGCTGGACGATGCTCGGCGCCTGGGCCGAGCAGACCGAGCGGGTCGAGATCGGCGCCCTGGTCACCGGCGGCGGCTACCGCAACCCCGACCTGCTGGCCGATATGGCCAGGACCGTCGACCACATCTCCGGTGGCCGGCTGATCCTGGGCATCGGCAGCGGCTGGTTCGAGAAGGACTATGACGAGTACGGCTACGACTTCGGCACCCCGGGCAGCCGGCTGAGCCTGCTCGGCGGCTACCTGCCGCGCATCACGGCCCGACTGGAGAAGGTGAACCCGCCGCCCAACCGGCCGATCCCGGTGCTGATCGGCGGCGGCGGCGAACGCAAGACGCTCAAGTACGTCGCGCAGCACGCATCGATCTGGCACGCCTTCGGCGGGCTGGACACCCTCACCCACAAGTCGGCCGTGCTGGCCGAGCACTGCCGGACCGCCGGGCGCGATCCGCGGGAGATCGAACGGTCCACGAACGTGCCCAGGGACCAGGAAGCCGCGGCGAAGCTGGTCGAGGCGGGGATCACGATGTTCATCATCAGCGCGTCCGGGCCGGACTACGACCTCTCGAGCGTGGCGTCGTGGGTGGCCTGGCGCGATGAGCGCAACGGCATCCGTCGCTGAGAATTTCACCGAGGCGTCACCCGGGCGTTGTCACCCGGACAACCCACCGTCACCCCCGGTATCTGGTCCACTCATCGTTCGTGTTCGTCACCCAATCGTCACATCACGGATCGGTATCGAAACCGCTGCGAACGGCCTCTCCACCGCATATAAAGACTGTGTGAGCCCTGCGCGCGCCCGGCGCCGCCCTCCGGGGGTTGTGCATCTTGTCGGTCGAGGCAAGCGGTCGGTTCAGGCAACGACGCAGTACCGAGCTGTTCGCGACCAACCGAGGGAAATTGATGACGGCACTGCGGGAGGACCGCATCCAGCCGGAAGTCTTCGACGACGACGACATCCTGCTGCCACTCGCCGAGCACGCACCACACGGCGCCCTGCGGCTGCCGGACGGCCGGGCGCTGGCCTGGGCCGAGTACGGCAGCGCCCGCGGGTTGCCCTGCCTGCTGATCCCGGACACCGGGTCCTCCCGGCTGGCGCCCGGCTGGCTGCTGCACGACAGCGCGCTGCCCGCGGTCATCCGGCTGCTGGCCGTCGACCGCCCGGGCGTCGGGGTCTCCGATCCCATCGGCTTCGGCGGCACCGAGCAACCCGCTGAGGACCTGCGCCGGATGGTGGAGACGCTGGCGGTCGGCCGGGTGGCGGTGATCGGTATCGGGCGTGGCGCCGACGACGCGCTGGCGCTGGCCGCCCGCTACCCGTCCCTGGTCACCTCGGTCTCCGCGATCTCGGTCCGGATACCCGGCGACGGCGCGGAACGGCGCGGATTGCGGCGCCCGTTCGGCAAACGGCCCACCCAGACCTGGTCGGGCCCGCTGGCGTCCTGGATCGCCACCGCCGGCAGGGGCGCCGACCTCACCGTCGCGGCCACCTGGTCGCGGATGCTGGATCGACTCGACGTGGTGTCCGCGCAGGTGCTCGGCGACCGCTGGCAGGAGGCCGACTTCCGGGAGGCCGTCGCCGCCGACGCCGCGCAGATCAACCCGGCCTGGACCGCACCGGCCCGCCCGAGTGGGCCGCCGCAATGGGTCCTCGAACCGGACGGGGTGCGGGTGCCGGTGAGTGTGTGGCACGGCAAGCACGAGACGGGTACCACCCTGGCTGCGGTGCAGGAGTTCGCCGCCGATCTGCCGGGCTGGAGCGTGCAGCCCGTCGCCGGCAGCTCGGCCATCCTCGGCGCCTGGACGCAGATCCTGGGCCGGGCCGCCAGCTCGTTCCCCGGGGTTGCCGCCGCCTGACCCGTCGGACCTGCAACGCCCGAACCGGTCAGCCACCGTGGGCTGACCGGTCCGGCGGGCGCCGCCCGACCCGTCAGGCGACTGTCGCCGCCCGGACCGACAGCACGTCCGGCAGGTTCTCCGCGATCCGGGTGAAGCTGGTGCTCACCCCGTCGTCGATCCCCACGTAGACCGAACCTGACCGGGTGCCGAAGTAGATCCCCGTCTGCTCCAGATCGTCGACGCACGCGGCGTCCCGCATCACGGCGGTGTACGCGCCGGTCTGCGGCAGCCCGTCGGTCAAGGCATCCCACGTCCCGCCGGCGTCCGTCGATCGCCAGACCGCCATCGCCCCGCCGGGTGGGAACCGCTCGATGTCGGCGACCAGCGGGAACACGTACACGGTGCCGGGCCGGTGCGGGTTGGCCAGCACCGGGAACCCGAACGACGCGGGTAAGCCCTCGCTGATCTCCGTCCACCGCCGGCCGGCGTCATCGGTCCGGAACACCCCGCCGTGGTTCTGTGCGAACAGCTGGTCAGGGTCCTGCGGGTTGCGCGCGACCTTGTGCACGCATTGACCGTGGTCCGGCATCGGGTCGGGAAAGAAGTCGGCGCGGATCCCGGTGCTGCGCGGCTCCCAGCTGGCCCCGCCGTCGCCGCTGCGGTAGACGCCGCCGGTGGACATGGCGACCATCAGGTCGTCCGGGTCGGAGGGGTGCGGCAGCACCGTGTGGATGGCCTGCCCGCCGCCGCCGGGCGCCCAGCTCTCCCGGTGCGGGTGGTCCCAGAGCCCGTCGTTCATCGTGAAGGTCTCGCCGCCGTCGACCGACCGGAACAGCGCGGACGGTTCGGTGCCGGCCCACATCTCGCCCGGCCGGTGGCCGGGGGTGATCTGCCAGATCCGGGCCAGCGTGGTGCCGGTGCGTTCCGGGAACTTCACCGCATCGGCCGGATGCCCGACGAAGGTCCGGCCCCCGTCGTCGGAGTGCAACAGCCGGGTGCCGTAGACGAAGCTGGTGCCACCGGCGAACAGCCGCGGCGGGGATCCGTCGGTCGCCGTCCGCGGGTCGACGCCGACCGCCGCGACCTCCTCCATCTTCAGCAGCGGCGGGTCGAGTTCCCAGTGCTGCCGATCCGGTGACGAGCGGGCGATGAAGAGCCCCTTGCGGGTGCCGATGAGCACCACCACCTCGGCCATCTGCCGACCTCCTCCACAGCGTCGAAGACAGGTGAGACGTCTGGTTGGGACGTCCGGCGGGACGGCGTCCACCGTCCCATCGAGCTGTGACTGCGGCCGGCTCCGGAACTCATCGCCGGTGCAGGCCAGAAGGTCAACCCGTGACGCCGGCCGGGTCCCGCAGCGGAATCTCGTCGACGGCGGGCAGCTGCCGGGTCCTGATCAGCTCGGCGTACCAGTACGCCGAGTCCTTCAGCGTGCGCAACTGGGTGTCGTAGTCCACCCGGATGATCCCGAACCGGCGGTCGTAGCCCCACGCCCACTCGAAGTTGTCCAGCAGCGACCAGAGGAAGTAGCCGCGGACGTCGACCCCGGCGTCCAGCGCTTTGCCGATCGCCTCGATGTGACCGTGCAGGTAGGAGATCCGGTCGGCGTCGTGCACGTGGCCGTCGGCGGAGACCTGGTCGTAGAAGGCGGCCCCGTTCTCGGTGACCATCAACGGCAGGGTCGGGTACCGGGAGCCGATGTCGGTGAGCAGGTCCGTCATCCCCGACGGATCGATGTTCCAGCCCATCGCCGTGTACGGGCCGGGCTGCTGTACGAACTCGACGTCGTCGGCACCCACCCACGGGCTGGCGTCGGAATCCCCGTGCCCGTCGGCCTGCTCCTTCGGGCCCGCACCGGTGTACCGCCGGGCCCGCGAGGTCGAGTAGTAATTGATACCCAGCACGCTGAGCGGGACGGCGGCGGTCGCCTCGTCGCCGTCGTGCACGAACGACCAATCGGTGATCGACGCGGTGTCGGCCACCAGGTCGGCGGGGTACCGACCGTCCAGCATCGGGCCGAGGAACACCCGGTTCCCCACTGCGTCCAGCCGGCGGACCGCGTCCCGGTCGGCCGCCGAATCCGGCTCGACCGGCCGCGTGACGTGCAGGTTCAGGGTGACCGACAGCTGGGCCTGCTCGCCCAGGACGGACCGGATGGCCCGGCCGGCCAGACCGTGCCCGAGGTTGAGGTGGTGCGCCGCCCGCAGCGCCGCGAGCGGGTCCTTGCGGCCGGGCGCGTGCACGCCCGCGCCGTAGCCCAGGAACGCCGAGCACCACGGTTCGTTCAGCGTCGTCCACACCGAGATTCGGTCGCCGAGCCGACCGGCGACATGCTCGGCGTAGTCCGCGAACCGCAGGGCGGTCTCCCGGTTCGCCCAGCCGCCGGCGTCCTCCAGCTCCTGCGGCAGGTCCCAGTGGTACAGCGTGGTCACCGGTTGCACGCCGGCCTCGAGCAGCGCGTCGACCAGCCGGGAGTAGAAGGCGATGCCTTTCGGGTTGAACGCCCCCGACCCGCCCGGCTGGATCCGCGGCCAGGCGAGGGAGAACCGGTAGGCCTGCAGGCCGAGCCGCTTGATCAGCGCGACGTCCTGCGCCCACCGGTGATAGTGGTCGTCGGCGACGTCACCGTTGTCCCCGTTCAGCACCATTCCCGTTGTGCGGCAATAGGTGTCCCAGATCGAGAAGGTCCGCCCGTCCTCGTCGTAGGCACCCTCGATCTGGTACGACGCCGTCGCCGACCCCCAGAGGAATTCCTTCGGAAAGGTGCGCTGCGGGCTGGTCATCGGTGCGATTCCTCCGTGGGGGCGACGAGGTGTACGGGACCGCGGACGGTGTCATCCGAGCAGTGTCATGGTGACCGTATCGGACCGGGGTCGGAGCCCGAAACCGGTTCCACGGCCCTGCTCGATGACGTCCGCGCCGCTCACATCGGCGATGACGGCGCCCGCCGCCGGCACCACCGACCACGGTTGATCGGGTCCGGCCACCCGCCGGATCGTCACCACCGCGCCGTCCCGGACGACCTCGAAGGTCGACCCCGGCCCCCCGCCCAGGGCGGGGACCTGCACCGATTGGCTCTTCAGCGCCTCGACGTCGAACAGCTGCAGCGCCACACCGTCGGCGTAGTCGTAGTCGGGCCGGTCGTCGCGGGAGCCGATCGGCAGCACCGATCCCGGGCGGACCAGCAGCGGCAGCGAATCGAACCCGTGGGTCTGGTTCACCCAGCGCGGACCGGTGACGATGCTTGCGTCCAGCAGATTGGTCCAACTGCCCGCCGGGACGTAGAACCGCACCCGACCGTCGGCGGTGAAGACCGGCGCAACCAGCAACGCGTCGCCCAGCATGTACTGGGTGTCGACGTGCTCGGTCGCCGGATCGTCCGGGAACTCCAGCACCATCGGTCGCAGCATCGGCGTGCCGTCCTGGTGGACCTGCTGCGCCGCCCGGGCGAGGTATGGCATCAGGGACATCTTGAGCCGGGTGAAGCGGCGCGCGACGTCGACGGCCTCGTCGTCGAACGCCCATGGCACCCGGTACGAGCCGGACCCGTGCAGCCGGCTGTGGCTGGACAGCAGGCCGAAGGCCAGCCAGCGCTTGAACACCCCGGCGTCCGGAGTGCCCTCGAACCCGCCGATGTCGTGCGACCAGTAGCCGAAACCGCTGGCGGCCAGCGACAATCCGCCGCGGAGCGTCTCGGCCATCGACGCGTAGGTGGACTCGCAGTCGCCGCCCCAGTGCACCGGGTACTGCTGTCCACCCGCGGTCGCCGACCTGGCGAACAGCACCGCCTCGCCCGTCCCGCGACGCCGCTCCAGCAGGTCGAAAACCGTCCAGTTGTAAAGGTGCGTGTAGTAGTTGTGCATCCGCGCCGGGTCCGAGCCGTCGAACCAGCTCACGTCCGTCGGGATGCGCTCGCCGAAATCGGTCTTGAAGGCATCGACGCCCTGGTCCAGCAGCCGCTCGAGATGGCTGGAGAACCACTGCGCCGCAGCGGGATTGGTGAAGTCCACGAGCGCCATGCCGGCCTGCCACTGGTCGGTCTGCCAGATGCTGCCGTCGCCCCGGGTGACGAGGTAGCCCTTCGCCCTGCCTTCTTCGAACAGTGCGGACCGCTGGGCGATGTACGGGTTGATCCAGACGCAGATCCGGAGTCCCTTCGCCGTGAGCCGGGCGAGCATGGCCGCCGGCTCCGGGAACGTCGTCGGATCCCACTGGAAATCGCACCAGCGGAATGCGCGCATCCAGAAGCAGTCGAAATGAAAGACGCTGAGCGGGATCTGCCGCTGCGCCATGCCGTCGATGAAGCTGCTGACGGTCTTCTCGTCGTAGTCGGTGGTGAACGACGTGGACAGCCATAGCCCGAACGACCATTCCGGCACCCTGGGCGGCCGGCCGGTCAGCGCGGTGTACCTGGCCAGGATCTTCTTGGGCGACGGACCGTAGATCACGAAGTACTCGAGATGCTCGCCGGGGACGGAGAACTGGGTCCGGGAGACCGCTTCGGAGCCGATCTCGAAGGACACCTGCTCCGGGTGGTTGACGAAGATTCCGTAGCCCTGGGTGGTCCAGAAGAACGGCACGTTCTTGTACGCCTGTTCGCTGCTGGTGCCGCCGTCCGCGTTCCACATGTCGACCCGCTGGCCGTTCTTGGCCACCGGCCCGAACCGCTCGCCCAGGCCGTAGACCGTCTCCCCGACACCGAGCGAGAGCTGCTGGTAGACATAGCGCGTGCCGTCCGGGCCGGTGGCCAGGCCGACTGTCTTCCCCGCGCTGGAGGTCAGCGGGCGACCACCGGCCGTGAAGTCGAGTTGCCAGGCCTGGCCCCTACCGATCTCGGCCGACAGCTCGCCGGAGGTGAGAGTAGCTCGCTCGTCGGTGATCTCGATCGCCACCGGGGTCTGCTGTGCGCCCGGCAGGGCGAAGTTCGGGCCCCGGTCCCGTCCCCCGGCGTGGTGCTCGATCCGCACCCGGATGACGTCCCCCAGCGGTGCCGACACCGTGATGGTTGCGGTCGTCCGGTTCAGCACGTCGCCGCGCGCCCCGATCGCCCTGGTCGGCGCCAGCACGGTCAGCGTTCGCTCGTCCGCGCTGACGTCGTAGGCCTGGGCGGCGTGCTGGACGTCGAACCCCTCCCGCACCAGCCAGTAGCCGTCGCTGAACTTCATGGGTCGATCCTCTCGTCGATCGGAGCAGTCAGCTCCCCCAGCTCCCAGCTCCCAGCTCTCCGCCCTGCTCCCCCAGCTCCCAGCTTCAGTTGATCATGGTGCGCTGCCCGCGACACACCGACGACTCGCCGAAGAATGCGGGCTGCGCCCCATGATCAACGCCGACTCGGGCGTCCGCGGAGTGCCGGACCACAGATCCACGACAGATCCACGATAGATCCACGATAGAACCAGCGCCCACGGTGATCGGACTCCACGAGATCACCGAGAGGCCTGAATGGCTACCCGCATTGCACCGACGACGCCTGACTGCGGTCGACCAGTTCGGATCCGAACCCTCGGTCACGCTGAGGACGAACCCCTTGGGTGGGTGTTCGCCGGAATGTCGCAGCGGTCCCGATTCCTGCGGTACCACCGGGTGACACCGGCCTTGTCGTCGTCCATGATCGCCGCGCTTGTCGACCTCCGGCCGGGGCACCCGACACAGCTGACGCCCTCACGGTTCTCGACCCTTCCGGGGACACCGAATCGGTGGTGCTGGCCTACGCAGTGCGAGCCCTCGAGGAGTGGATCGGCGGCGACCCGGCGGCCGCGGTCGCCGACGCCGACCGTGGAGTGCAGACTGCCGTGCTCTGGGATCGGCAGTGCCTCGCGCAGGCGCTGAGCACGCAGGCGCTGGTGCACGCGGTCACCGGCGACCGGCCGACCGCGCTCGCGGCCGCCCGCCGGGCGCGGGACCTGCTGCCGGCGATGCCGTGGGCGTCACGGCGGCTGCCGGCAGCGCTGAATCTCTCGTTGGCACTGGTGAACCTGGGACAGTTCGCCGTTGCCGTTGCGGTGCTGGACGACGCAGCGCCAGATCTGCCGCAGGCCGTGGACCGCGAATCGCGGGCACCGCTGCGTTTCTCGATCAATCTCGGCTGGGCGGCGCTGGGCACCGGCGATCTCGCCCGGGCGTGGGAGAACTTCGTCCACAGCCTGCGCCGAGTTGGTTCGGTCAATCCCGACCGGGAGAGCGCCGAGGTGCTGTTGGGCATCGGGTGCGTGCTGTCTGCCCGCGCCGACCCGGCGGCCGCGCCGGTGCTGGCCGGGGCGCGGGAGCTCATGAAGTGGTTGGCGGTACCGATGTCCGCGGAGCTGCGGGCTGCGGTGGACCCGGCCGAGCAGTCCGCCGGTGGTGGTACCGGCGCGGCCGCCGCAGCGAGAATTTCCGAGTCCGAGTTGGACATCGAGTCCGAGTTGGACATCGAGTCCGAGTTGGACATCGAGTCCGAGTTGGACATCGAGTCCGAGTTGGACATC